>ERZ1643250.79-NODE-79-length-126957-cov-31.709067_pt1 | contig 126957 bp, 95 predicted proteins | sample MGYA00579262_ERZ1643250 | MGnify/ENA primary metagenome ERZ1643250 (study PRJEB29033, sample SAMEA4952265) | chicken gut metagenome | biome: Broiler Chicken; feature: Gastrointestinal Tract; material: Caecum | place: Ireland | collected 2018 | study: Broiler... | reverse complement strand
TTATTGACCTGAACGGGCTGCAGATCGACGGCCCCACCAGCGAAGTGATGCCCACTGAACCGGTGGATGCCAAGATGCGGGACTTCGGGTTCCGGGTCATCTCCATCGACGGGCACGATCTGGACCAGATGGAACAGGCGTTTGCCTTTTTCCATGAGCAGAAGGACGCCCCCACCGCCATTCTGATGCACACCACCAAGGGCAAGGGCGTAAGCTACATGGAAAACCAGGTAGGCTGGCACGGCAAGGCCCCCAACGACGAAGAATACAAAACTGCCATGGGTGAGCTGCTGGCCCACCTGTGGGAACTGGAGGCGCAGGTATGAGTGAGGTTAAGAAGATCGCCACCCGCGACAGCTACGGCGCCGCGCTGGTAGAACTGGCAAAAGACCACCCCGACGTGGTGGTGCTGGATGCCGACCTGGCCGCCGCCACCAAGACCGGTGTTTTCAAAAAAGCCTATGCCGACCGCCATTTTGACTGCGGCATTGCCGAGAGCAACATGATGGCCACCGCCGCCGGTATGGCGGCCATGGGGCTGGTGCCTTTTGCTTCCAGTTTTGCCATGTTCGCTGCGGGCCGCGCCTTTGAGCAGGTGCGCAACTCCATCGGCTACCCCCACCTGAACGTGAAGATCGGTGCCACCCACGGCGGCATTTCGGTGGGTGAGGACGGTGCTTCCCACCAGTGCTGCGAGGATTTTGCACTGATGCGGTCCATCCCCGGCATGACGGTGCTCTGTCCTGCCGACGACGTGGAAGCCCGCGCCGCCGTCAAGGCCGCTTACGAGCACGACGGGCCCGTTTATCTGCGGTTCGGTCGCCTGGCGGTGCCGGTGTTCCATGACGAAGCCAGCTTCAAATTTGAAATCGGCAAGGGCGAGCAGCTCACCGAAGGCAATGACGTGGCGATTTTCGCCACCGGCCTGGAAGTGGGCGAAGCACTCACCGCCGCCGAACTTTTGAAAAACGAGGGCATCCAGGCCCGGGTCATCAACCTCTGCACCATCAAGCCGCTGGACGAGGAGATCGTCGTGAAGGCGGCCCGGGAGTGCGGTGCCGTCGTCACCTGCGAGGAGCACAGCATCCTGGGTGGTCTGGGTGAAGCCGTGGCCGCGGTGCTGGGCGAACAGTGCCCGACAAAGATGCGCCGGGTGGGCGTCAAAGACGTATTCGGCCATTCCGGCCCCGCCTGGGACCTGCTGGCGCAGTTCGGCCTGCGCAGCGACGCCATTGTAGCCGCCGTGAAGGAACTGATCTGAACCGGCGCCTTACGGCACCGCTGGAGGAATAACCATGTTTGAACTTTGTGCCTCCATTCTGGCAGCAGATTTTGCCCATCTGGCCCGGGACGTGCAGGCGGCCGATGCCGCCGGAGCGGATGCTTTCCACATCGATATTATGGACGGCCATTTTGTGCCTGCCATCTCCTTTGGTACCGGGATGGTCCGCACCATGCGCGGGCTGACCCGGAAGCCGCTGGATGTGCACCTGATGGTGGAAACGCCTCTGGATTTTGTGGAGGAACTGGCCGCCCTGGGCGTGGAGCGAGTTTCGGTCCACTACGAGATTCCGGGCGGGCCGGGACCTGCCCTGCAGGCCATCCGCGCCGCCGGGATGCAGCCCGGGCTGGTGCTGAACCCCGAAACCCCGGTGGAAGCCGCAAAGCCTTTTCTGCCCCAGATCCGCCAGCTGCTGTTGATGACCGTGCATCCCGGCCGCGGCGGCCAGCCCTACCTGCCGGGCAGCAACGCCCGCATTGCCGCCGCCAGCCAGCTGGTACAGGCAGCCCCCCAGCCCATTCCCATTCAGGTGGATGGGGGCATCACCCTGTGCACCATTGCGGAAGCCCACGCGGCCGGTGCCGGGAGTTTTGTTTCGGGCAGTGCGGTCTTTGGCGGCCCTGTTCCCCGGAATGTGCGGCAGCTGCGCCTGGCTGCCACCGTCTGCCCGCAGGATCTGCCCTGAGGGCCCTGCTCATTCATCCTTTTTTCTGGTAAACCAGCAGAACCCCAGCACAAAGCGTGCCGACCCCGTTCCGGGGCCGGCACGCTTTTGTTTTGCTGTTTTTTGCCGGGGATCACCGGCAGCGGTTGCGGTACTGTGCGGGTGTCATCTGGTAAAACCGGAAAAAACGGTCGATTTTTGCTTTTTTCTGCTGTTTTCCGCTTGCGGGCGTTTTTTGGGACAAACTAATCGAAAACGGGACCTTTTTATGCCTTTCTTTCCCTGATGCCCCTGCCCCGTTCGCCCCAAGGAGGTTGATTTTCATGCGGGCCATTTGTTTTATACAGGAAGCCCAAAACAGCGACCTGACCTTACAGCAGCAGGTCCTTTTGTGCCGCCGGGCTTTGCGCAAACTGCGCTGGCCCTGTGTGGAGGAATTGTATGCCCAGGCCGGTACCGAAGACTGCCCCCTTTCGATGCGGCCGGGTATTTCTGACCTGCAGCGGGCCGCGGCCGCCCACGAAGCGGATGTACTTCTGGTGGTGGACGCCGGACACCTGCACTGTGACCGCCCCGAACTGGAAGAACTACTCTCCACTTTGCTGCAGCACGGCATTCATACCTTCGGAGCCAAAAGCGGATTCTGGATCGAACCGGGCGGCCGCCACTGGATGAGCCTGCCCGGCTACGGCATAAAATCTTAAGACGAAGCCATACAGCCAAAAGGTGAACGACAATTCCTCCGCACAACTTTTTCCTCCCGCCAAAACCACCGTGTGCTCCCCCAAAGAAAGGGCTTGCATTTTGCTACCCGGCCCTATATCATAGGGAATTGTATGAGGGTTTTGTGCAGGCCAGGCGCCCCGGCACAAGCCCCGGCAAAATATGGGAGGTTTGTTTCATCATGGCAAAAACAGCATTTGTGGGCGGACTGCTCATCGACGGCACCGGCGCGGCGCCGGTCCGCGACGCCCTGGTCCTGGTGGATGGCAAAAAAATCGTGTACGCCGGTCCGAAAAAGGAATACGGCCCCGACTATGAGACCCGGGACATAACCGGCAAGACCATCATGCCCGGCCTGATCGACACCCACCTGCACTTTTCCGGCAACCTGACCGACGATGATACCGAATGGGTTCTGGAAGACCCCATCCAGAAAACCGTGGTGGCTGTGCAGCAGGCCCACGAATGCCTGGAACACGGCCTGACCACCGTAGGCGAGATCAGCCGCAGCGGCCTGCAGATCCGCGATATGATCGAGCGCGGCGTAATGACCGGGCCCCGGGTGGTAGGCACCGGCCTGGGTTTTGCCCGCACCTGCGGCCATGGCGACAGCCATAAACTGCCCAGCTGGTACAATGATGAAAGCCACCCCTGGGCCGAGCGGGTGGACGGCCCCTGGGACCTGCGCAAAGCAGTGCGGCGCCGTCTGCGTCAGAACCCCGACGCCATCAAGATCTGGTCCACCGGCGGCGGCATCTGGCGGTGGGACAAAAAGACCGACCAGCACTATACCTTTGAGGAAATCCAGGCGGTGGTGGATGAATGCAACATGGTGGGCATTCCCGTTTGGAGCCACGCCGAAGGTTTTGGCGGCGCACTGGATTCTGCCCGGGCCGGTGTGCACCTGATCATTCACGGTCAGGCCCTGAACGATGAGTGCCTGGACATCATGGCCGAAAAAGGCATCTATTTCTGCCCCACCATCCAGTTCCTGCACGAGTGGTTCAAGACCTATCCCCCCGTGTACATTCCCGAAATGCACGACGACCAGCCCGGCGACACGGTGGTGGAGAAGGAACTGAACCGCATCTACGCCAACCTGCGCAAGGCGAAAGCCAAGGGCATCGGGCTGACCATCGGTTCTGACTCCTTCTGCAGCAGCCTGACCCCCTACGGCACCACCGCCATCGGCGAGATGTACGCCTTTGTGGAATGCGCCGGTATCTCGGAGATGGACACCATTGTGGCCGCCACCAAGGTGGGCGCTGAAATGCTGAAGGTGGACCATGTGACCGGCACCCTGGAAGCCGGGAAATCCGCCGACCTGCTGGTGATCGAGGGCAATCCCCTGGAAAACATCCGCGCCATTGCCGTGGACAATATGCGGGTCATCATGAAAGAAGGCGCCTTTATCAAAGGCTGATTGCGCTGTAAAACAAATATGCCCCCGGTCCGTGATGGGCTCACGGACCGGGGGCATTTTGTGTGCGGCAGGATGCCCCAAAGGGACCGCCGCAGTCCTGTACAATTCTTTGCCCGTCACCCCGGCAAATGGGTTATGGCTCCTTCGGCTTTACCAGCAGGGTATCCGCCATGGTAAATACGTCGGGCACCCCCTTATAGGCACACCAGGCGAGCATTTTGGCATAGCGGTGGGCGACCACCCGGAAACTGCCCACCCTTTCCCCTACCGGGAACACAAAATCTTGTTTTACGATTTCCCGTTCACAGGGGGTGCAGGGCAGCCGCAGGGTATCTTTCAAGGTCAGATGCGCCGCATCCGGCCCGGTGAACAGTTCGATATATTCCGGGAACACAATACCCGACCGATGGTGAGAAAGGAATCCCAGCCCGATGCTTTCAATTTCCCGCGGTTGGGGCAAAACGGCGGTCACATCCAGGTCTTGCAGCGTTCCCAGCCATTCCCCGCACAGATAATCACAGCTGCCCCGCTGCGGCGCAAGCAAGCCGCGAATCCCTCCCCGGGAAAAGACCGCCCGGGGGTCAAAACAGGTAGGGCTCTGCAGTTCCATCTCCATCAGAACAAACCGATAACAGGCACGGGTCACCTCGCTGCTGCGGCCATCGGGCAAAAACAGCCGGGCGGAGAGCACCGTATCTTCCCGCAATGTGATGGAGCCGGTATAGACCGGGGCATGTTCATCTGGCAGGCTGCCGTCGGTGGTATACCGTACAATTCCCTCCTGCCGGGTGTGCAGGGTAATTTGGGCCTGCGCCCCGCTGGGGAAAATGCACGCAGCCGGGCACATTTCCGGCGGGAAGGGCGGTATCCGGTCGGTGGGTTTCCACACCGTGCCCACACGGTCCAGTGGCGTGGGATCTTGCAGATACTGCGGGGTGTACAGCGGTTCCGCCAGAGGAACATCGGCCAGCCGCAGGCAGATTTTCCCGTCCGCCGGGGCAATGCAGACGCCCTCCGCCCCGGCTTTTATCATCGTTCCCGTTTCCACGGTCAGATGATAGACAAAACCTTCGTGCTCCATCTCGAGGCGCGGCCCGTCGGCGCGGCGGAACACCGGCAGGCGGTCAAACACCAGCGTGTATCCGCCCTCCAGCACAAGGCAGTCGGGGCTCATCCGGAACCCGGCCAGAAGGTTTCCGCTCACCGGGTCGGTCAATTCCGCCCGGGCCTGGGTTTCGTTTTCCGCATAAAAGCGGATCGTCCCTTCCGGTTCCCGGCCCGTTCCATCCAGCAGGCGGATAAAGGGCCGGGGCTGCCCCGCCTGTGTCCAAAGCTGCGGGTACAGCACGGGAAGTGCATCAAAGGTGCTTTTGGCGTTGGTCATGGCATGTTCTCGATACCGGGAAGGATATTCATCCCGGTAGAGGAAAAAGTCCCGCACCCGAAGGTGCCCGGCCTCCCCCAGAAAACCGATGCGGTAGCAGCAGGACGCATACCACTGAGCACACAAATTATGAGCCGCATCCCAATCCCGGGAAGCCTGCCAGGTCATGGGCGGAGTCAGGCGGTACTTTTTGCGGAACCAGGCGCCGCTGGCCCCCATGGTTTCCACCCGGATGCTGCCTTTCCGGGCCAGCTGTGCCAGGTACGCCAGCTGGGGCATATACCCCGGCCCGATGTTTTCCCACAGAAAGTTATTTTCCTGCCCTACCTGGGCATACCCGATGCCCAGAGCATCCTCCCGGGTCAGGTTATCAAACATCCAGGAGATCCACTTTTCATCCCGGCCGGTAAGCCAGGCAGGTTCCAGCGTGAACACCATGCCGTACAGGTCCGGCCGCAGGTTCTGCTCAAAATTATAGATCGGGTCCGGTCCCAACAGGCGGAACACCGGCACCGAAAGCTGGTTTTCCACCGCCTGCGCGGGCAGGTTCTCATTCAGGCGGCTGGGATAGTAGACACCGTTGGGATAACCGCCCCACAGGGTAAACCCGTCGGTACCGATCTGGTCGCGGCAGGTAGCCCCGGCGGTGATGCCGTACTTCCGGGCGGCATATTCCAGGGTAACGGTATCCAGCACCCAGGAACCGATGGACTGAGGATATTTGCCGAAAACTTCATGGAAAGTATCCATGTAGGCATCCACCAGGCGCTTGCGTTCTTCCGGTTCGTACCCGATGCTGTAGGCACTGTTTACCCGCTCATCAAATTCTTCGGTCACCTTGCCGCGAAAGCGCACCCCGGCTTTTTCGCACAATTCACGGGTGATCTCCCACCAGGCAGAAATTTCGTCCTGTGGGTCGGTGTTTTCCCGCAGCAGTTTCTGGTACCGCTCGTCCGTCAGGGCGTCGTATTTCAGGGCATAGGTAGCGGGCAGACCGTACTGCCGCACCACCTGCATCTGTTTTTGAATGGTATCGAAATCATCCTGAATAAACCGGCTGGGTTCCTCGTGCGATTTGCGGATGAAGTTGTAAATGTTGACAATGACGGTCTTTTTCATGGGGGCCTCCCAATCTGAGCCGGGCGGCGTATGATATTCCCGCTGCACGCCCTTATTCTGTACAAGGTAAAAACATCCCCGCACAGCAATACCATACCACACCCGATGGGGTTTGGCTATCTTCGTTTTCACCGATAAGTTATCCAAGAAGCTGTGCATATTGCACAGCTTCTTGCGGCTGCTCAATCCGGCTGGCCGAATGCTCTTACGCCCCCATAAAAGCCCCGGAAACACAGCCCTATTTCCAACAGCCCGTTGCCGAAACCGGACACATCTGGTATAATAAATGCTCACAATCGCTGCCAAAGAAGCCCAGCCCCCAACCGGAAGTACTGAGGGATGGGAACCGACAGCTGTATACCTGGGGACACCGCCGGGAAAAGTCCGGCAGGTGCAGGGCAAACCTGGCACCTTTATACCACAAAAATACCTAAAGATTCTGAACACAGCAGCGAAGTGTAGAACCACTGTCATGAGGAGGTCAATATGACAAAAGCAATGCGAAAACTTGCCGACAAACACGCTCTTATCTTCTGGATTCTCTGCGTTCTGATCTTTGTGGTAGGGTATAAGTTCATCAGCGTCGGCCTGCTGGGCAGCACCCCCTATGAATATGATGTGGCGTTTTTCAAGCTGTCTTTGGCCCTGCTGGCGATCCTGATGATGAAGACCCTGTACCAGGGGCAATTTTGCTTCCACTTCCGCAAGGACAATTTTCTGAAAGCGCTGATCCTGCAATGGCCGGCCCTGCTGTTTGTGCTGGCGAATCTTCTCAGCCCGGGCAGCCTGAGCGAAAATGCAATCGTTCCGGAAACGCTGGTCATGGTCCTGGTTGCCAACATGATCACCGGCTTTTATGAAGAGGTCATTATGCGGGGAATGCTCCTGGGCCACATGATGGAGCACTGGAAAAACGACGACCGGAAAATTCTCAAATCCGTTCTCACCACCTCTATCCTCTTCGGTTTGGTCCACCTGGGCAATCTGGTGCAGGCGGGCTTGATCAGCACCCTGTTCCAGGTATGCTATGCCACCATTTTCGGCCTGATTTTTGCCGTTGCCTACCTTCGGACCAAAAACCTGTGGGCCTGCGTGCTGATTCACGGGCTGGTGGATGTTTCCGGTGAAATGTATACCATCTACTATGTGCCGGGGGCCGAAATCCCCTCCTTTGCCGGCGTAGGGTTGCTTATGATTCTGCTCTGCACCGTGATTTGTCTGATCGTCGCCCTGTTCGAGTTCCGGAAAAAGAAACGGACGGAAATTCTGGAACTGTGGCGGGATGATATGACCTGCTCCGCCGCCTGAGCCTGTTGCGGACCCCTGCCCCGAATCAACCGCAAGGATATCTTTTTGCGGTTTACTCTGCCGGCGCTGCACCTACTTCTGTTTTGCCTGCTGTTCCTGCAAGAACGGCTCGGCTGCGGCAGCTTTTCTTCCGGCCGGTATGAGATAGACGGTTTATAACTTACACATTGCAAAACCTCCCGCTGCTTTGCGTGTACAATCAGCAGATTGTACATTCAGGATGGCAGCGGGAGGTTTTTGTTCCATATTGGTGCGTTTTTTCTTGACCACTGGCCGGGCGGGTGGTTTTTCTTATACAAAAAGCCGCCGCAGCGCGTTTTGCGCTGCGGCGGCAAAAGTATCAGTGCAGTTCAGGCCAATATTCTTTGTTGGCTTCGATCATATCGTCCAGGATCTTTTTGGCTACAAAGAGACTGGGCACCGTTTTGGAGAGGGTAAATGCCATGAGGGCTTTCTCGTAGGAATGTTCGATGGCCGCTTCTACAATCAGCTTTTCCACCGCTTCCTGCTGTTCGATCAATCCCTTATAGAAGGTGGGAATCTCGCCCACCCGAACCGGTTCGGGACCGCGGTCGGTGATATACGCCGGAATTTCCACCATGGCATCATCGGGCAGGTTTTCCACTGCACCACGGTTTTCCACCATCACCAGGTGACGCTGGCGCAGATCAAAGGCCAGGCTCATAGCCACATCCACAATGAATGCCCCGTGAACACCGCCAAAGAATTTGGTCAGATCCACTTCTTTTCCGGCGCGGTAGTCCGCCACGGCATCAAAGATCCGTTTTTCACGGCCTTCCATAACCTCGTTGGCACGGGTATGTTCGGGATTGCTGGACTGTACCACTTCATCCCCCAGCAGATAATACTGCATATAGGTGTTGGGCAGATAATCGTGGAACGCCGAGCAGATATGCTTGGCATTGGCGTATGTATGCAGCCAGGAGGGATCGCTGTGCATCACATCGCTCTTCTCATTCTTGGGCATATAGCCGTTTTCCGCTACGTAGGACTTGAGCTGTTCGGTGACATCCGTACCGTTCAGCCGTACCTTGGTAAACCAACCAAAATGATTCAGGCCAAAGTAGTCCACTTCCAGATCATGGCGGTCGCAGCCCAAAATCTCGGCCATATTGCGCTCAATGGCCACCGGCATATCGCAGATATTCAGAATGCGTGCTTTGGGGCGAAGGCGGAAGGTCGCTTTGGCCACAATAGCCGCCGGATTGGAGTAGTTGACAATCCAATAAGTGGGTTTGGCGTACTTTTCGCAGTAATCGATCAGTTCCACCATGGGATAGATGGTGCGCAGACCATAGGCCAGTCCGCCGGGGCCACAGGTTTCCTGACCCACTACGCCATACCGCAGGGGGATTTTTTCGTCCTGCTCCCGCATGGCATACAGACCCACACGCATCTGGGCAAAGATGAAATCCGCATCGGTCATGGCGGTTTCGGGATCGGTGGTCAGCGTCAGTTTCAGACCCGGATCAAACAGATCCACCACGTGGCGAACAATGACACCCACAGCCTCCTGCCGTTCGGCATTGTTATCATACAGAACCAGCTCATGGAGCTTGAACTTTTCTTTCTGGTTGAGCAGGCTCTTGACGATGCCCGGCGTATAGGTACTGCCGCCGCCTGCAATCACAAGTTTAAAGGTCTTCATAACGGTATCCTCCTTATAAAGATTCCCTGTGTATTCATGTGTTGTGCTGTTCTTTTATTCTTCACGGCCCAGCGCAGCATCCACCGCAGCACGAATGCGTCCCACCTTGGGGCCATAGATGATCTGGATGTTGCTGCCTTTGGTCACGATACCAGCAGAACCCGTAGGTTTGAACCAGTCTTTTTCCTTGACCTGGGCGGGGTCTTTCACTTCCACCCGCAGACGGGTCATGCAGTTGCCCACATTGATAATGTTATCGGCGCCGCCCAGGCCTTCAATGACCACCTGTGCGTTGTGTGCATCCTCCTGCTTTTTGAGTTCGGCTTTTCCCGTGGCACTGATCTGCTTTTTCACTTCGGCTGCATTGGCCGCCAGATCCAGTACTTCGTCGTCATCTTCCCGGCCCGGCGTTTTCAGGTTCAGCCGCTTGATGAGGAAGGTGAACAGGAAATACATGACCACGATTTCCACCAGGCCCACCAACACGTACATGGGCCAGTGAGTACGGCCGATGCCGGCAGGCAGGTTCAGCACCAGGAAGTCAATGATGCCGTTGGTGGCACAAACGTGCACGTCCAACAGGTAAACAACCATCTGGAACAGACCGTCCATGACGGAGTAAACGCCCCACAGAAGCGGTGCCGCAAACAGGAAACTGAACTCCAGCGGTTCGGTGACGCCCACCAGGCAGGCAGTCAGCATGGCGGGAATTACCTGCGCTTTGGTCGCCGCTTTTTTGTTTTTCTTGGCAGTGGCAATAAAGGCCAGTGCAACACCGATGACACCGAAGGTTTTCATCAGACCATAGGTCAAGAAGCGGGTGGAATCCGGCATCACGGTAACGGAAGGATCGTTGAGCAGTGCCAGGAATACGGGTTTTGCGCCAACAATCTGCTCACCGTTGATAATCATGCTGTCACCAATGGCCGAGTAGAGGAACGGCGACCAGACAAGGTGATGCAAACCGGTGGGAATCAGCACACGGTTCAGGAAACCGTACAGGAACACACCAAAGGCCCCGGCCGTAGACATGATTCCCGTCAGTGCATTGATGCCTGCGGCAGCCACAGGCCAGACATAGGCTGCTACCAGAGCCAGTGCCAACACCACCGGCAGCAATACCAGGAACACAAATTTGCTGTTGCCATACAGTGCAAAAGCACCCTCGAATTCGGTATCAATAAAACGATTATGTACCACAGCCACAATCACGCCCAGGATCATTCCCAGGAAAACGCCCATGTCGGTTACATGATAGCCCAGGCAAATCGTCTGGCCCGTTCCATACAGGGAGCTGGCGTCACTGCCTTCTATCACCAGGCCCGCAACGGTAAGCCATTTGGAGTTTGCCGCCAACCAGATCAAATAACTGACCAATGCCACAAAGGCAGCGTCCGCCTTACGCTTTTTGGCAAGGCTCATGGCAATACCCACGCAGAAAAGGATGCCCAGGTTTCCAATAACGGCACCCACACCGCCGTTGATAAACTGCCCCACGGTCCAAAGGATACCGCCTTCGGTCACAATGGATGTATTGGACATGACAGACGAAAGGGCCTGAATCATACCGGCAAGCGGCAGAAAAAGGACCGGACCCATCAAAGCTTTGGAAAAGTTTTGCATGGCGTCCATGACTTTTGTTTTCATTAGCTTTTCTCCTCACTGTTTTTTGGTAGTACCTGCCTGTTCAGGATTTGGCGCCTTCCTGATTTACGCTTCGATTATATCCAGATTGCACAAATTATTCAATATATATTGATACATTTTGAACATGTTCACTGCTTTCGAAACATGTTTCACCTTTGAAATCTCATCGGCAGCTTTGCATCCCGGGGGGATTGTTGTATAATTGAAAAAACGTTATTATTCATCATTCCGGGAGAAGTTCATGAAGCACGATCTTTATAAACTGGCAGAACAATATCATCTTTCCAACTCAGAACAAGCGCTGCTGCAGGCTGTTGTGGAGGCTGCAGACCAAAACGCCCAGTACAGTGTGCGTGAATTTGCAGCCCGGAACTACACTTCGCCCGCAGCCATCATCCGGCTGAGTAAGAAATTGGGATATACGGGATACACAGACATGGTGTACCGCCTGCAATTTCTCCTTCAGAACGAGATCAGCAACCGGACCCATGCTTCCCACATCACCTCTTTTATCGGCGAAATTCCTCCGGAACAGATTCATTCTTTTCTGGCGCTGCTTGCCAAAAACCGGCAAGGCCCCATTTTGATTACCGGGACGGGATTTTGCGCCCCTTTGCGGGATTTTCTTGTTCGCAAACTGCTCGTACTTGGTTACCACGCCATTGGAACCAACAGCTATGAAGTCTATGAAAACAACGCGCTGCAGGCCAAGTTGGTCATAGCCATCAGCAAAAGCGGCACCACCGATACCATTGTCAAACCGGTACAGGATGCCCGCCGCCTTGGCATGGATGTGGTCGCTTTTACCGGCGGCCAGCACTCCCCCATTGCCCAGCAGGCTGACCCCGCCTTTATTCTTCTGGACGACAAAATTCTGGATGATCGTAACCTGACGGCCAACTATTTTTATGCCCGCGTGTTGATTTTGTTTGAGTACCTTATGGACCTGAGCCTGGACCCTCGCGATACTCCCGGTGAAGCCTTTCCGGCTGCGAATCTGCCGTGAAAATTTTGCGCCTTATCAAGGGCAGCTGCATCCGTATACTCTTAAAAAGCTCTTATTCTTGTGCAAAACCGCCAAAAACCGCCGCAGCTTTTCTGCATAATGACGCATAGACAAACAATACACAAGCGGGCATAATCTGATATAAAAAAATTCAACCGGCTTGTTACTGGAGTACATTTGTATCGTTCAGGCAAGACCTGTAGTCACAGCAAGGGCATTGCTGTAACTATAGGTTTTGTCTTTTTTTATTGCCGGTTTTTACTGCACAGCGGGCACTGCGGCACAAAACCTTTGCTGTGTAAGGAGGATGGGACATGAAGGTTATCAAGATCCTGAACAATAACCTCGTCTTTGCCCGGGATGATAACGGGCGGGAGGTCATCGTCAAAGGGCCGGGCATCGGTTTTCATGCCAGCCGGGGCGATACGGTGGATGAAAGCCGCATTGGTCAGGTGTTTTACCCCCAGGAAAAACAAAATATTCAGCAGATCCAGGAGTTTCTGCTTTCCATCCCCGCGGAATATCTGAACTTTGTGCAGGATTTTGTGGACAGCATAAAAGCCGCCGAGGGAATCACCTTCAACAGCAGTATCTATCTTTCGTTGAGTGACCACCTGCTGGGCACCATCAAGCGCTACCAGGAGGGCATCTCGCTGGAAAACGTCCTGCTGCTGGATATCAAACGGCTGTACAAAAAGGAATATACCTGGGGCGAGCAGATGCTGGCCCAGGTGAAGAAGGTTTTCGGCGTAACGCTGCCGTCCGACGAAGCGGGGTTCATTGCCCTGCACTTTGTGAACGCGGAAGAAAACCAGAGCGGCAACGACAGCTACAAAATCGCCGCCATCGTCAGCGACATCCAGCAGACGGTAAAAAACTACTACTCCGACCTGGAATTTGACGACAACAGCCTGTATTACCAGCGCTTTTTGACGCATCTGAAATATTTCGCCCAGCGGTACCTGCACAAGGAACTGCAGACCGACCAGGATGACAGCCTGTTTCAGCTGGTCAGCCAGCAATACCGCGAAGCCTTTGGCTGTGTAAAGATGATTTTCCTCATGATGGAGGAACGTTACGGCTACCAGTTGAGCCAGGAAGAAATGATGTATCTGACCATTCACATCCAGACCAACGCGGAGCACGCACGCCGCAAAGATTCCCACACCTGATTTTTGTTTGTTGGCACAGGGGTCCCGGCTTTGTACGGCCGACAGGGCCGGTCCCCTTTCCATAGAATACCCCAAATTTTCGAGGAGGAAACTTCCATGAAAAGGATTATTCCCAGTCAGCTGAAAAGCTGGTCATTGCCCTGGGCGGGAAGAGCAACGTCACCCGCATGTTCCACTGCATGACCCGCCTTCGCTTTTATGTCAAGAACCGCAAACTGGTCAACGAGGCTGACATTAAGAAACTGCCCGAAATTTCCGGTGTAAACTGGTATCAGGACCAGTTCCAGGTCATTGCCGGCAACGAAGTCAACGAACTGTATGATGCCTTGACCCAGAAGGGCCTGCCCACCGACGAAGGGGCTGCGGCACCTGTTTCCAACGCCAACAAGAGCATCGGCTCCCGCATTGTGGACTCCATCACCGGCTGCATGACGCCGATGATCCCTGCCGGGACCCACACGCTGGCCATCAATCCGCTGAACTGGAAAACCGACAGCACCCCCGCCTCCTGGGAGGAAAACGCCGGTGCCTGTTTTACCGATTACAGCGGTTCCATTGTGACCGAGATTCCCCATCTGACCGGCGCTTATATTGACCCGCAGCGGGGTGCCCTGAAGGTCCCGGATGTATCGCCGCAGGAGTATCCCCCGGTACTTTCCATCTTCTCCGATGGCATCTATCATCTTTACGATTACCAGTTTTTCTATCGAAAGCTGCAGGAGAATGTAGGGGTGCGGATCGACGCTTACCTTTCCCGCTGACCCCAACCCATGTTCTATTTTGCGCAGAATCCGCTCCCGCTCCGCGTGATGAAGAACCCGGAAAACGATGACCGAAGGTCCCGACGACTGTGCCCGATCAAACCGGCAGGTTCATCCCGCGGATTCTGTTCTAACAGGAAAAACCGCCGTTCCCCGGCAAAGGGAACGGCGGTTTTTCTATTGCTATCGGTTTTGGGAGACAGTTCAGTTTTTGGCGGCTACAGCCTTGGTGGCGATCACGTCCACGCCGGTGCCGGCAGCATCGGGCAACAGCACATCGCCAATGGCGATGGGGGCCGTGGCTTCCACCGTTTTGAGGGCGGCGGCCACCGCAAAAATCTTATCCTTGGGGATATCGCTGCGGGTCTTGCAGGATACCATGGGCGCCACCCCGCCCTGTACCCGTACCGTGCTGGTCACAATGCGGGTGGGATGGGTGACCTCCTTGCGGGCGTAGGCATCGCCCCGGGGGCAGGTATTGCCCCGCACCGCCGTGACGGTGTCGCCGTCACGCTCTACCTCCAGCGGGCAGCCCATGGGGCAGCCGATGCAGATGAGTTTGATCGTTTCCATAGTTATGCCTCCTCCAGCGTCACGGTCAGCTGCGCCGCGTCGGCGTGGGCACGCAGCACATCACCCTTCAGCAGCACGGTTTCCATCTCGCCCGGGGCCAGCACCGGCCGCTTGCGGCTGAAGATGCAGGTATTCCCGGCGTAAACCGCCACCTTCTTGTTCCTGTACACATTGGCCACCCGGAACCGCAGGGTCACGGTATCTCCGGCACAGGCGGGGCGCAGGGTGGTGGGGACCGTGTACCGCACACCGTTCTCACACCGCACCGGCAGGGTGCGGGTATCCGCCTCCTGCTCACCGCCCAGAATGTACGCCGCAGCGTGGGCACCGGCGGCGGAAGCCTCTTCCGAAACAAAGTCCACCAGGTCATGTACATGCAGCACGTTGCCCGCCGCAAAAACGCCGGGGATGCTGGTTTCCAGGCTTTCGTTCACCGCGGGGCCGCCGGTCACCGGGTTCAGGTCCACCCCGGCGCCGCGGCTCAGCTCGTTCTCCGGCAGCAGACCGCAGGAGAGCAGCAGCGTATCGCAGTCAAAATGTTCCTCGGTGCCGGGCACCGGTTTGCCGTTTTCCACCCGGGCGATGGTAACGCCTTCCACCCGTTCCTTGCCCTGGATATCCACCACCGTGTGGCTCAGTTTCAGGGGGATGCCGAAGTCGTCCAGGCACTGCACAATGTTGCGCTTCAGGCCACCGGAATAAGGCATCAGCTCCGCCACGCAGAGCACCTTGGCCCCTTCCAGCGTCATGCGGCGGGCCATGATCAGCCCGATATCACCGGAGCCCAGGATCACCACCCGGCGCCCGGGCAGATACCCTTCCATATTTACCAGCCGCTGGGCCGTGCCTGCCGTATAGATGCCGGCGGGGCGGTAGCCGGGAATGTTCAGCGCGCCGCGGGGCCGCTCCCGGCAGCCCATGGCCAGCACCACCGCCTTGGGGTGCAGCTGGAACAGACCGTCCTCCCGGTTCATGGCCGTAACGGTCTTATCCGCCGCCAGGTCCATCACCATGGTGTTCAGTTTGCAGGGAATGCCCAGTTCCCGGGCTTGTTCCGCAAAACGGGCAGCGTACTCGGGGCCGGTGAGTTCTTCCTTAAAGGTATGCAGACCGAATCCGTTATGGATGCACTGATTCAGGATGCCGCCCGGTTCCTTATCCCGTTCCAAAATCCCAAGATCCTGCACGCCTGCTTTGCGGGCAGCGATCGCAGCCGCCAAACCGGCCGGACCGCCGCCGATGATCACAAGGTCTACGTTTTTCATGGTTTACGACCCCCCTCAGTACACGTCCTTGTTGGTGCCCACAATGATGCGGGACCCGCCGCCCGACTTGGTAACGGCGCTTTGCTCCACACCCAGTTCCCGGGCCAGGATCTCCATGACGCGGGGGCTGCAGAAGCCTGCCTGGCAGCGGCCCATGCCGGCCCGGGTACGGCGCTTTACACCGTCCAGGCTGCGGGCGCCGGGCACCCGGTGGATGGCGTCGATGACCTCCCCTTCGGTGATGCTCTCACACCGGCAGATGATCTGGCCGTAGGCCGGGTTCTGTCTGATCTGCTCGTTGCGTTCCTCCATGGGCAGGGTCTTGGGGTCCAGGATGCCCTTGCGGGTGGGGTCAAAGGCCGGGTCTTTTTCCAGACCCAGGCTTTGGGACACAATATCCGCCACCATGACGCCGATGGCCGGGCTGCTGGACAGGCCCGGGGATTCGATGCCCGCGCAGTCCACAAAGCCGGGGGCGATCTCCCCGATGAAGAAGTCGTGCCGCAGTTCATGGGCACGCAATCCCGCAAAGCTGGTGATGGTCTGGCGCAGGGGGATGTCCTTGACGGCCAGACCCGCCTTGGCGCGCACTTCGTCCAGACCGGCTGCGGTGGTGGCGGTGCCCTCCTTATCCTCAATATCGATGGCCGTGGGGCCGATGAGCAGGTTGCCGTGGACGGTGGGGGTGACCAGCACGCCCTTGCCGTATTTGCCGGGCAGCTGGAAGATGGTATGGCTTACATGGTCCCCTGCCGTGTGATCCAGCAGGAAGTAGTCGCCCCGGCGCGGGACGATGGTCATGGGATCGTCGGGCTGCACCAGATTGTGCAGCTTGTCCGCATAGACGCCCGCGGCATTCACCACGCACCGGGCTTCCAGCGGGCCGCGGTCGGTTTCCACCCGCCAGCCGCCGTCATCCAGCCTGGTCAGGCCGGTAACGGTAGTATCGAACTGGAATTTGACACCGTTTTTGGCGGCGTTTTCCGCCAGGGCGTAGGTCAGCCCGAAGGGGCAGACGATACCGCCGGTGGGCGCCCACAGGGCAGCCACCGCCTCGTCGGCAATATGGGGTTCCATGGCAACCAGCTCGTCCCGCTCGATGATGCGCAGCCCTTCCACGCCGTTGGCCACGCCGTTCTCATACAGTTTTTGCAGGGCCGGACGGTCCTCCTCGTTGATACAGACCACCAGGCTGCCGCACTGGTCATAGGCAAAATCCAGTTCCTTGGCCAGGGCAGGCATCATTTTGCTGCCTTCCACATTCAGTCTGGCCATCAGGCTGCCGTGTGCCGCATCATAACCGGCATGTACAATGGCGCTGTTTGCCTTGGTGGTGCCGCAGCAAACGTCCTCTTCCTTATCGACCACCAGAATATCTGCCTGGTAACGGGAAAGTTCCCGGGCTGCCGCGCAGCCCGACACCCCGCCGCCGATGATAATGATATCGTACATCGTCTTTCTCCTTTTCAATCATCGTCTTTGGCCCAGTTATAGGCACAGCGTACCGCTTTGTTCCAGCCCTTGATCCGCCTGGTGCGTTCCTCTTCCCCGATGGCGGGGGTAAAGGTCCGGTCCACCGTCCAGTTCTGCACCACATCCGCCGTGGAGTTCCAGTACCCTACGGCCAGGCCCGCCAGATAGGCGGCCCCCAGGGCAGTGGTTTCCACACAGCGGGGGCGCTGTACCGGCACGTTGCTGATGTCCGCCATGGTCTGCATCAGGTAGTTGTTGGCGGAAGCGCCGCCGTCCACCTTCAGGGCTTTCATGGGGATGCCGGAATCCGCTTCCATGGCGTGGAGCACGTCGTTCACCTGATAGCACAGACTGTCCAGCGTGGCGCGGATGATGTGGTTCTTGTTGCAGCCCCGGGTCAGGCCCACAATGGTGCCCCGGGCGTACTGGTCCCAGTGGGGGGCGCCCAACCCCGTGAAGGCGGGCACCACATAGCAGCCGTTGGTGTCGGGCACTTTCAGCGCCATATACTCGGAATCCCGGGATTCCTCCACCAGGCGCAGCTCGTCCCGCAGCCACTGGATGGCGGCACCCGCCACGAAGATGGAACCTTCCAGGGCGTAATGGACTTTGCCGCCCAGGCCCCAGGCAATGGTGGTCACCAGCCCGTTTTGGGAAAAGACCGGGGTTTCGCCGGTGTTCATGAGCATGAAGCCGCCGGTGCCGAAGGTGTTTTTCGCTTCCCCCGCGCCGAAGCAGGTCTGCCCGAAGAGCGCCGCCTGCTGGTCGCCTGCGGCCCCGGCGATCTTGATCTCGCCGCCGAAATGCATGGGGTCGGCATACTCGTAAAATTCGCTGTTGGGCACCGGCTTGGGCAGCATATCCCGGGGAATATCCAGAATCTCCAGGATCTCATCGTCCCAGTCCAGCGTGTGGATGTTGAACAGCATCGTCCGGCTGGCGTTGGAGTAGTCCGTTACATGGATCTTGCCGCAGGTCAGCTTCCAGATCAGCCAGGTTTCCACCGTGCCGAAGAGAAGCTCCCCTGCCCGGGCCTTCTCCCGGGCGCCTTCCACATTGTCCAGAATCCATTTCAGTTTGGTGGCGGAAAAATACGCATCGATCACCAGACCGGTTTTCTGGCGAAACTTTTCCGTCAGGCCCCGGGCTTTCAGTTCGTCGCAGTATTCGCTGGTGCGGCGGCACTGCCATACAATGGCCCGGTAGATGGGTTCGCCGGTGTCCCGGTCCCACACAATGGTGGTTTCCCGCTGGTTGGTGATGCCGATGGCGGCGATGTCCTCGGCTCGCGCGCCGATCTGGTTCATGGCGGACAGCGCCACACCCAACTGGGTGGTCCAGATCTCGTTGGCGTCATGTTCCACCCAGCCCGGTTTGGGGAAATACTGGGTAAATTCCTTTTGTGCCACACTGCACATATTCCCCTGCCGGTCGAACAGAATACAGCGGTTGGAGGTTGTGCCGGCGTCCAGCGCCATGACATACTTGGACATGGTTAGTCCCTCCTTAAGGGGTAATATATCAGGCAGAACGGCTCTGCCTGTTAACAAAAAAGCAGAACAGGGATTCCGGGGGACAAAACTTTTTCCCGCATGAATTCCACAGCTCTGCTTCTCTGCGCCTGCAGGCGCTTGTTCCCTGTTTACTGGTAGAACAATTCACTGACCACAACGGCCAGCGGGCCGATGTAGGCAATTTTATCACTCAGTTCCGATACCACGATGTACTGCTCATTGTAATACGGATCATACCTCTTGCAGGCTGCAATAAAATGGTCCTTGAAATGGGGCAGTTTGAACATATCCCCGTACAGGATCAGATGATCGGGCGCCAGCATGGTCAGGATGCTGCCGGTCACATTGGCAAGCAGCCCGTTTTCCTCATCCAGCATGGCCCACAGTGCCGGGTCCTCGGCCCGGAGCGCGTTGCCCAGCGTGTGCACCGTAATACGGCTGGGGTCCCCTTCCACGATTTCCCACAGCTGCGGGGTGGTTTCGGGGGAACAAAGCTGCTGCATACGATGCGCCAGCGGATGGGTGGACACGCGGGTTTCCAGGCAGCCGCGGCGGCCGCAGCGGCAAAGAGCGCCGTTTTCCTCTACCCGGACATGCCCGATCTCTGCATTTTTGAAAGCCTTGCTCTCATAGATCTGCCCGTTGGCAATGATGGCGGACCCCACACCGGGCCCCCACTTGAGGAAAACCAGATTTTCCTGCCGCTTGCCCATTCCGTAGATCAATTCCGCCTGGGCAAATGCCCGGACGTTGTTTTCCAGCAGGATGGGGCAATCCAGAAATTCTGCCAGGCAGGTGGTCACCCGCACCGGTTCATCCCAAATGCGGTATGCCCGATGGCTGACGCCGTCCTCCCGGCTGACCGGGCCCGGCACCGAAACGCCGGCACCCAGCAGCTGGCTGCGATGGATGCCTGCCTCCCACATCAGCACTTTACTGGTATCCGCTACCCGGCGCAGAAATTCTTCCGCCGGGACCTCGCAGTCGGTAAGCAGCTGTTTGATGGTGCAGTGCCCGCCCCGCAGATCGCAGATGGAAACACTGGTCATGGGCAATTCGATGCTGACAGTCAGCACATAGCGGTACTCGTAATTGATATCCAGCAAGATTTTGCGCCGTCCGGCGCGGTTGCCCTGGGGGATTTCCCCTTTTTCTACCAGAATGCCCTCGTTGAGCAGTTCAGCGCAGAGCATGGTCATGGTTGCGGGGGTCAAGCCCAGCTGCAGGGCAATGTCCTTGCGGGACATGGGACCTGAAGTGTTGAGAAGTTTTAAGATGGAAGCAAGATTCTTGCTTTTGACGTTTTCCATGTTGATGCCGGTGTATGCCATACCAAATTACCTGTACCTGTTGGTTCATGCGAATGTAAATGCCGCGGCGCACCCGTCGCCGCGGCCCCCATACGGGGGTAAGGTCAATTCTACTTTAAGTATACTCGGCATTGGCAAAACAAGCAAGAATCCTTTTGGGAAAAAGCAGTTCCGATACAGGGAAAATCATGCAGAACTGCCCGGATCAATCAAAATTTACAAATCTCCACATCAAGCATACGGCCGAGCTTTTCCAGTTCGTTGGCAACGGCACCGTATACCACAACGTAGTGCGGTTCCCAACCGCCCTTGACCGTACCGTACACCACATCCTTGGCGTTGCCGTTGGTTCTGACTACCACAGAGGTGCCGTTGAACTGCTTGGGTTTGTCCAGCGCCGCGCCTTCCGCAATGAAGAAGCGGAAGCTGCCGTCCGGTTTGCGGCCTACCCGGAACAGGGTGACCTGCTCACAGGCTTCGCAGCCGAAATCCATGACCGGGCCGATTTTGCGGTTGGGGTGTACGCCTACCTGGGCACCGGTATCCTTCCGGGCCAGGTTGCAGGCTGCCATGCCGCAGGCGGGTGCCGTCGATGACGGGTTCCCGCAGGGTCCACAGTACGATGGGGCAGGTAAAGCGCTTGACCACCTCACTGGCATAGGCTGCGTTGGCAAAGGTGATGTTCTGCAGCACGATCAGGTCGGGATGCAGGGTATCCAGGTAAGCATCCAGGTCATCGATGGTCAGCAGCATCTTTTCCGGGAATACACAGTCGTCGCTCAGGGTCTTGAGCATGGCGACCGAACGGTCAAACTGGTCCTGGGCGCTCTCCAGATGGAACGTGCCCACACCGATAGGTACATAGGCTACTTGAAACGCCATAGATTAACACTCCTAACTATACAATTGCGGCAGGATCAGGCCTGCTGGGCAGCAGCCGCATCATCGGCGGCGTGTCCGGCAGCAATATCCTCCATCTGCTTGGCATTCAGGGCTTCGATCTTCTTGTTCAGGCGCATCATGCTGACCAGCAGTACCACGGTGATGATCAGGATGGCAGCAGAGATGGGGCGGGTAAAGAAGATGAAATAATTGCGGTCATAGCTCATGGCGGCGGTGACGAAGTTCTGCTCCATAATGTCTTCCAGGATCATGCCCAGCATCAGCGGGGTGTTGGAAATGTCCAGAAGGGTCAGAATGTAGCTGAAGATCAGGATAGCCGCGCAGAGGATCAGTTCCTTGGTGTTGCCGGTAGCGGCATAGGCGCCGGCAAAGCAGAACATGATGATGACGGGTGCCAGGTAGGTATACTTGACCTGGACGATCTTGGCAACAGCGCGGGTCATACCCAGGCCCAAAGGCGCCAGCAGCACGTTGGCAACCAGGCAGCCGATGATGATGGTGTAGGCCATAACGCCCTGTTTGGTGAACATGGTGGGGCCGGGCTGGATGCCGTGCAGAACGAAGGCGCCCAGCAGCAGAGCAGTGACACCGTCACCGGGGATGCCCAGGGTCAGCAGCGGGATCATGGCGGGCAGCATGTCAATGCCGTACTTCAGGGTATCCAGGCCGAAGGAGAAGCGGGTAACACCGGTGACGGCGTCCATGCCGATGCAGGCCATCAGCAGGCCGATCATACCGGAGATGATGCTCTTGGGCAGGCTGTCGCCGGAAACGCCGGCAATCAGGCTGATGCCCAGGATGCCCATGGAGAAGTATTCTACCGAAGTAAAGTTGGCCACCAGCTTGGTGATAAGCGATGCGCAGACCAGCAGCAGAATGGCCGAGAACAAACCGCCGAACACAGAGGCGAACAGCGAAGTATCCAGTGCCTTTTTGACTTTGCCCTTCTTGGCCAGCGGGTAACCGTCAAAGGTAGTGGCAATGGCGGAGTTGGTGCCGGGGGTGTTCAGGGTAATGGCACTGATGGAACCGCCGTACATACCGCCGACGTAGACAGCCAGCAGCAGGATAATGGCGGAAGCGGAGTCGTCAAAGGTGTAGGTCAGGGGCAGCATCAGGATAATACCGAGGGTAACGCTCAGGCCCGGGATGCAGCCAACGACCATGCCGAGAACCAGGCCGCCCAGGATCAACGCCATATTGTACAGCGTGAATACCTGCGGAATGGCTTGGGCAATCTGTGCAAAATCCGTCATGTCAAATCAGCCCTCCCAAAAAGCCCAGCGAAGGCAGCGAAATGTTGAAGATGTTCTTGAACATCAGGAAGATCAGCACGGCTGCCACGATGGTGTAGATGTAGATGCCGGGCTTGCGCTCGCCGCAGTAGAACTGGACGGCCACAAACACGATGATGGATGCCAGCACATATCCGATGCAGAGCATCAGCGCCACGTAGATGCACATGCCGATGATCAGCAGGATGGCGGGTTTTTCTTTGCTCCAGTCAAACTCCACGATCTTTTCCTTTTTCAGGACCAGGCTCTGGATAATCAGAGCAATGGAAGCGATGAGCATAATGGCCAGGCAGACGGTGGGGATATCCCGACATTTTGTGCCGTGCCACCGCATTCCAGCATAAGCACCGAAAAATAGGTGGAGGTTGTGGGCCAATATGCCACGAAGGTAAGAAAAACACAGCCTTCCAACGCCCAATAGACCCGATATTGCCGGAACCATTTTCTCCAGGGGATCGGTTGTTTTTCAGCCGCTTTTGCCTGATACTCTGCGGCGTCCTCCCCAAGAAGAAACGCTACCAGAATGGAACATGCCGCAAATGCCGCAAACACATAGAAAATACTGTTGATTCCCAACAAATTGACAATACGCCCCACAGCAACAGCCGCCACCGAACTTCCCAGTGAACCAATGCCCCGTGCCATACCGTAGTTGATGTCCGGGTTCTTTTTGGCCGCCGCCAGCGTCCAGCTGTCTATGATGGGGCTCACCGACCGAAAAGACAAACCATACAGTACAAATAACAGCGTTATAAAAAGTTTTTTCTCGGCAGCCACCGGGATCAGCAACTGGACTGCAATACCTGTTGCGACCGTTGCTGTCAAAATGTTTTTGTATGATCTGCATTTATCGACCGCAGCTCCCAAAAAAGGCTGACCGACCATAGAGGAAAAATTGATGACCGAAATCAACAAACCGATTTCAGTTTCTGTATACCCCGCTTGCGTCAAAAACACTACCAGAAATGCGGAGATTGTTATAGACGCCGCAACATTTACAAATTGAAGTACGCTGAAATAGACTGTATATGGTTTTGCTTTCACCATTTTCATATGCCCCCATAAAAAAACTCCTCATTCCAGAATCGCACAGGCAAAGGGTTCTATCGTCAGGGTATTTTCGCGCAGTTCGCAGCCCGTGGATTGAAGCACTCGGTGTGCAAACAACGGTCCGGTCAGCCCCTCTGCCTGCAGATCGATCACCAACCGCCTTTGCGAAACATTGATCGCCACCACCGCATAATCATTATCTGCCCGACGGGCAAACAGCAAGCAATCCTTCCTGCTTTCGGGCCAGATATAATCGCCGCCCCGCAATGCCTCCTTGGCTCTGCGCAACTGCATCAGCTGCCTGTACAAAGCAAGCAGCGAGTTCGGGTCTTCCAGCTGTCTTTTGACATTGTTTGTCTGCCAGTCAGGCGGCAACGGTGCCCAAAGCTCCTTCCCGGAAGAAAAGCCCCCGTTTTGTGTTGCGTCCCAGGCCATGGCTTGCCTGCAATGATCCCGGGCTACGTTTCCCGTTTTTTTCAGGGCCTCCTGCGGGTCCATTTTATCGACCTGTACCAGGTGATCATAAAAATACCGGCCGTGCATATCCCGGATTTTATCGATGGAATCCGGCATAATACTGTGCATTCCCAGTTCTTCCCCATAGTAAAGGAACGGGCTTCCTTTCAATGTAAAAGTATAGTAGGGTGCTATGCGATCCAATCTGTCCCGATACGTTTCCTCTCCCAGTCCTTCCAGAACGCTGGAAATCCGGGGTTGATCGTGGTTGCCCAACACCACCGTGGGCCACAACTCCAGCGCACGAAACGTCTGTTCGTTATAGCGCCACATTTCCATCAGTTTGGTAGCTAGGGAGATCTCTTCCCGGTGAAAATCCGCTGTTTGCTGTAACTGCCCCCACTCGTCTTTGTAGGTACTATACTCCTTTACAGTGTGTAAAAAAGTAAAATTGAACGCCTGGGTCAGTTCATTGTTCGAGTTCCCGTAGTACAACCGGCCTTCATCGGTACTGCCGGGGTACACTTCCCCAACCATCATGATATCTCCGTATTCATCTGCAATCGAACGCATTTTCTGCACAATAGCATGAATCCCGGCCTGATTCAGATTGACAACCCGCCGTTGAGCCCGACCTTCCCCGGGATTATCCCGGAAGTCATCTTCGCAGAAGAGAAAGTTGATTGCATCCAGCCGGAATCCATCAATTCCCTTATCCAGCCAGAAGCGGATTACCCGGTAAATTTCCTCCTGGACTTCCGGGTTTGCCCAGTTCAACTGCGGCTGATCTTTGACAAAGGCGTGATAATAATACTGATCTACTTCTTTCACATAAGTCCATGCAGGGCCGCACATACACCCCTGGTACCAGTTATTGGGCGGACCACCATTCACCGGGTCTTTCCAGACATAGTACGTATGCTTTGGGGACTGCCGTGAAGAAGCCGCTTGCTGAAACCAAGGATGCTTGTCGGATGTATGCCCAAAGACCACATCCAGAATCAGCTTCATGCCCTGCTCATGTGTTTTTCTCAGCAGTTCATCAAAGTCTTCCATCGTGCCGAAAACAGGATTGATGCTGCAATAGTCCGAAACGTCATAGCCACAATCGGCAAACGGGGACTTCATAATCGGGGTAAGCCAGATGCAGTCGATTCCAAGCTGTGCAAGGTATTCCAGCTTGGAGGTCACCCCCCTCAAATCCCCGATCCCATCCCCGTTTGCATCACAAAACGAAGGAACATACACTTCGTATGTAACGGCATCATGCCACCACTTTTTTTGTTTTTTGTTGCGGGTTTCCATAAGATCGCTTTTCCCCCTTTGCATTTTGCGGTTGGTATTTTTGAATGAACGGATGGTCTTTTGCAAAATATTATATTCGAGTATAGTTTTCAGTCAATTCCTCCCCTGAACAATTGGCATTCAGCCAGGTTTTTCTTGCATATTATTGTAGAAAAGAACGGATTTTTCTTGCCAAGCAGAGCAAAAATATACTATAATATAATTATTATGATAAAGGAGAAACTTGTTCTTGTGAAAAATTCCAATGCCACCCTGGATGATATTGCACGGCAGGCCGGCGTTTCCCGCATGACCGCCTACAAGGTGATCAACCAAAAAGGGCATGTGCGCCCCCAAAACGAAGCGGCGGTAAAAAAAGCCTGTGCGGAACTGAATTACCAAAAGAACGCCGTGGCGCGTGCACTTTCATTGAACAAAAAACACACCATTTGTGTGTCCTATTTCATTCCTTTTTCTCACATACAAGCCTCCAGTTTTATATTGCCGCTGCGCAAGGGGCTTGATTCCGCCTATGAAGAACTGAAAAATTTTCATCTGCAACTTTTGTATGATGAATGCAGTGCCCAGGACATGTACGCCCAGGCTGACGCGATCTGTTCCCGCTTTCAGGAAGGCGTTCGGGATTTCATCGTTGTTCCCTATTCTATTCCCCACATCACAGACTGCATTAACGATTTAACTGCAAAAGGCGCACGTTTTGTCACCTTGAACCGTGATTGTCCCGCCTCTTTGCGACTGGCTTATGTAGGATGTGATTACCTGTCCAACGGTCGTCTTTGCGGAGAGATTCTGTCCAAAACTTCCGTCCCGGGAACACTGCTCATTATCATCAACGAGCACTTTTTGCAGGACAGCTGCACACTGGATCGTTTTACCGGAATTGTACAAAGCGCCTTCCAAACCGGAACTTTTGAAACCTTCGAACGATTGATTGTCTCTTCTGCTGATTCCATCCAGGATCTTCTTCCGCCGTATCTGCGCGCTTCTGCCATAACCGCCATCGCCGATTTATCCTCCGGCATTGAGCAAACAGCCGCCTGCCTCCAAAAATGCAACAAAAGCAAGCCGATTTCCCTGGTAGGGTTCGACTTGTACCCCACCCGTGCGCACCTTCTGGATGAATACCTTGTGGACTGCTTCGTAGATCAGAATCTTTCTCAACAGGGGTATTGGGCGCTCAAATCTTTTTTCCAGCATATTGCGTTTGAAAAACCGATTTCTCCGGTGATTGCATCACAAAGCACCCCCATGTTTGCCTCCAATTATTCCGACTTTTTGGCCGCAAACGTATTTTAAATCGCGCATCACCTGTCAGATATTCGAATGCAATGACGAATAAATCCACCGATCAACGGAACAAAAACGTTCCTCAAAAAGCGAAGGCCCCGGCTTCCTGCAAACGGGAATCCGCCGCGCTACGAGGACCGACAACAAACAGGAAACGAGGAAACATTTCGTGAACGGATATACACCCTTTTTACCCCGGCGCGTTGTGTACGGGGCCATTGGCGTTGTACTGGCATTGGTAGCACTGGGAACCTTTGTGGATTACCCGCTTTCCTTTGCGCTGTATGATGCATCCAGCCCTTTTGCAACCTTTTTTGCCGCGTATGGTGCAATTCCCGCTCCCCTTGGCTGTGTGGCGGCAGGCACCCTGTTTGTGTGCGGGCGTAACCGGGACAACAAACTTTGGGGCATCGTACAAAGCATCGGCGGCATTCTGCTGCTCCTTTCAGGGACCGTTCTGGTTTGCTTGATTCCCACCCTCTACATGGCAGTATTCCCCGCCCTGCTGGCAGGAATCGGCCTGATTTTATCTGCCGGTACCATCCTTGTCATACGCCGCCTGGCAAAGGGAGCCGACCGTTCCGCTATGATCCGCGTGGCACTGGCAATCTCTCTTGCCCTTCTGTGCCAACTGCTTGTGGTCAATGGTATCAAACTTGCCTGGGGACGCCCCCGCATGCGGCTGGTAACAAGCCACCCCGAAGCTTTCTTTGTGCCATGGTGGCAGTTGGGCAACGCTTTGAAAGCGCCGCTCATGGCCGCCGGCGTAGCGGCAGATGAATTCAAATCCTTCCCTTCCGGCCATACCGCAAACGCCACCACCATGCTTCTGCTGGGAGTCCTTCCCTACCTGCAACCGAAGCTGCAAAAATATAAAACGGCACTGGTGGCCTTTGGTTTTGCGTGGGCTGCCATCGTAGCCCTTTCCCGCATTATGATCGGCGCCCATTACCTAACCGACACGGCGGTGGGCTTTTTGGTCAGCTTCCTCAGCATCTATCTGATCTGCAGTTTCCTGCTTTGCCCGCGGAATAAGAAACTGTAACACCGCAATATAGTCGGAACACGCCTGGTTTTCTTTGGCGTACGATCTTTGTAACTGCCCTCTCCCTGCAAAATCTTTTGGGCGTGGGATCTTTCCAGAGCGCATCACGTCCAAACACAAACAAAAGGACTTTTTAGCTGTGTATTTTTATCCAACGCACAAAAAATCGGTGTACTTTTCGAAAATAAGCCATATCATACAGAATCACACGCTATAATCAAAGCAAGTCTTTCCTTGCATTGCAGAAAGATGACCCGGTCAGCCATCCTGACCGGGTCATCTCATTTTATAAATATCTGTTGTTTTATACCACATGCAAGGCAAAGACGCCCACTGGGCGGGGTCCCCACGTCCGTGTGAACCGTATCCGAAGCGCTTGAATCTTTTGCTTCTTCGGCAAAACCACCGTTATCAACCGTTTTCGATTGTCTTTCTGTTCCCATACCGGTTTCCAACCGCTGCCGTCCCGCGACACTTCCACGATCATATCCCGGGCAAGCTGTGGGGGCATTTCCCGGTAAAGGGTCAGTTTATGGCTGTCCTGCCATTGAGCGGCATGACTGCTGGGACGTTCGACACATAGTTCCGGGTCCAGATACAGCCGCAGCTGCTCCATTTCCCGGGCCTGCGGCCATTGCATCGTGATGCAGGGTTCCGGGTTCTGGGGCGCCGCACACCACTGGTTGGCACCACCCCAGGGCCGGATATATCCGTTGACCATCTGCTCCGCTCCGTATAGGGACTCCGGCGTTTCGTATTCCAGCATCGGTTCTCCGCACACAGGCATCCCCTTTTCTCCGCACACAAATCCTGTGCGAAGTGGCTGGCACAAAGGCAGTTCCGCGTCAGGTGCAGCCTCCAATACAAGTGTGCAGAACCTTCCCGCTTGTGCCTGTATTGGCAATTTATGATGACCCGCAGGCAATTTCCAACAGTATTCCCGCATCCTCTTCCCGGGGCAAAGGTGGTTGGGCAGCAGTGCCGAATATAGGGTACCGTACAGTGTCTGGGGTGTATGGAGGGTCACCGACAGCAGAGCCGTACCGTCCACACCGGGGAAGGTCACAAATCCGCCTTCTTCCAGAGACATCGTTCCCGTCGGCGCGCCCGCCCGACCATCATGAACACTGGTCACAGTCAGTTTTGCTTCGTGTGCCAGGTTTGCACTTTCATCTGTTTGCAGCCCCGGCACAAACAAATCTTCCCGCAGCAGTTGCTGACGGAGTTGGGCCACCTGCGCTTTGGTCATTTGGCCCGGCACCGTGTGCCACATGGCACAGGCTGCCGCCAGCATGGCCGCAGCTTGCCCGGAAAGCGCACAGGTATCCATAACCCGGGTGGAAAAAAAGGCTTCCCGTTCGGTACCAATGCACCGCCCCGCAAAAAGAAGATTTTCCACCTGAGAATTGTACAAGCAACGCAGCGGAATGGGGTAAACCGGCACAGGGGTCTGCACGCAGTTGGGAGCGTCGGCATCCAGCATACCGCCGGCCGGGTGTACGTCCAAATACCACCCGCCATAGAAGGCTCCATCCGCAAAATTTCTTCCGCGCAGGACATCCTCCCCCCGCAGCAGATAGTCGGTGACCATACGGCGGCTTTCCCGTTTGCCGGGGATGCTACCGATCCAGCTCAAAGTGTAACAGTCTGCCGCAAAGCGCCCGCTGTTCTTGATATAATCCCACACGCCCAGGACCAGACGCCGCAGTTCCAGCGCAATGTCCCCATCTTCTCCAATGGTATCCTGACGGCCGCCCAGTTCAAACCCCCAGCAGTCGCTGCCACTCATGGTTGGTTCTACGATACGTCCCCCTCCCTGCAGCAGCGCTTCCACTTTTTCCCGGGACCAGGCATAGGCAGGTGCATGGAAAGTAACCGGGCGGTCGGTCTTTTCCGTATAGAACAAAAGGGAACTTCCCAGCAGTTCAAAGGGCGGTTCCGGCTCCTGCCCCGGCACCACCAGCTGTTCCCCCAGATAGTATGGCAATCCCGCCAGGGCACCCAGTGTTCCGTCACCGGTCGCATCCAGGAACCAGTCGGCCTCCACCGTGATTTTTTTCTCGGTGCCCTGCTGCGTGCCCTCCACCGCAGATACTCTGCAGCCTTCCCGGTGCAGGGTATCCACCTGGGTATTGAGCAACAGGGTCAGGTTGGATTCCGCCAGTACCGCGTCCAGCAGCACTTCATCCCAAAAAATCGGATTTCCGTCCGGGTTGCGGTAGAGGTTTTCCAGTTTCAGTTCACCCCAAATGCCCATTTCCTCAGCATAGAGGTTTCCTGCTCCTACAGCCCCCCGATCCCAGACACGAATCTCACTATGCCGGCTTCTTTTACCCTGTTCTCACGGCGGCGTCACACAATAATGCCCGCTTTTTTGTCATGATTTACTGCTTCCTCTTATAGCGAACCCTGACCCAAAAGTACATTCGGACTATCCGGAGATATTTCCAGACAGTTTTTCCGCATATTTTTCCAGCGCTCACTTATGGGGTGAATATTCGCACTCCATCTCATTGCATTGGGTGATTTTATCACGGTAGAGCCAAATTTGTGTATACTAATCTCAAACAAAACACAAAGGAGCTGGTCTTTATGGCAGCAATGCAGATAAACAACACCCAATTCCAGCAGTGGATGCAGGAAGGACTGTAAGGAGGCGACATTATTGCACACTCCCATCTATATGATATGATCGTGGTTGGCGGTAATTCCGCCGCTGAAGACGCTTTGCTGCTCACTGGCATTGCCCAAAAAGTCATTCTGGTTCACCGCCGGGGTACTCTGCGGGCCACAGGAATTTGCCACGAACCCTTGCAGCAAGCCAAAAACCCGGAATTTTGCTGGAACAGCACGATCACCCAGCTGCTTCACGGCGACAACCTTACCGGTGTACGGCTGCAGAACCTGCATACCGGCGAAGAAAACGACCTGACTTGCAACGCAATATTCATCAGCGTTTGGCACCAACCGGCCACCGAACTGGTTGCCGGCCAGTTGGAACGGGATAGCTCCGAATATATTATAGCGGATAAAACCACCCGCACCAATCTGCCCGGCGTCTATGCGATGGGCGATGTACAAACCAAACCGCTGCGCCAAGTCGTCACGGCGGTAGCGGACGGCGCGGTTGCCGTCCATGCGGCGGAACAATATCTGGCAGGCGGCGAAACAACATGAAAGAATTCTGGAAAAAGTTGCGCTGGTTTTCTTTCCTTTTGCGCTGCTTGCCCCGTGCACTGACAAAAACTTCCCGCCGGAACAGCAAAGCTGTCTGGCGGGAAGAGTTCTTCAGTTGCTGCGGTTATGTACAGACTTTTGGGGGGCCGACAAGATCTCCAGAGCGTCAGAGCGGCCTTCGCAGACTCGGAGCATCTTCTCCAACTGGGCTATTCCCTGCTCCCTTCCGTAACGGGTGCTGACGTAGTATTCCTGCCCGGCAACGGTATGCAATCGACATGCCTTAAAATAGTTGAGTTTATTGGTAAGGTGCTATGCTCTACCCCTTTAATATTTTTCCCACTCAGTACCAAAAGGATATCATAGAACTGTTCTTCCTTGCTTTCTGTCCCGCTGTCCAAAAGACCACAAGATTCCCGATTGTATTTTTCTCCATCATTCTGGGATTCAAGATCTACGCAGATTATGGGAAGTTTCTTTTGAGCCGAGTCAGCCAACCCACTTTGGCTGTACATCAGTTCCAGTACTGTGGCATAGCTGGTCATATACCTTGCGCTCCGAAACACCAAGATTCCCCGGCAGAGATCGCTTCTCATATTTGTTCGGAACTGTTCCAGCCAGCCTATACTGTTACTATCAAAGTCTCCATCAAAATAGATATTCAGGCCGTAGTCTTTTACCAGTTTGTATACTACGTCTTGCAAGACTGGCTCCCAGTCGTCGCTTTTGTAACTGATAAACACATACGGCTTACCGGATTCCTTATTGCAGATGCATTTTTTTGATATGTTGAACACGCGGGTCATGTCGCCGTTTTTCTTTTTGCTCTGTTGTCAATCCCATTTTTATCACCTCAACCGATAAATTCTCAAGCCGTCGAACATCCGCAGCATAGCCAGCATGCACTCCATGGGGTCTGTATCTTTGTCCTGCTCGGCTTTATCCAAACGATTGTAATTGTCCCGGGCATCTTGCGCCGTAACCACAAACTGGCCTTCGGCAAACGACGGAATCATATCCTTGTGCTGCCGCAGCAGCTCGCGTTCCTGCCGCGGCGGCGTACCGTATACCCAACCCATATCATAATGTTCCTGCAGCCAACGCTGATGTTCCAGCAGCCCGATGGTCTGCAGTTCTTCCGGGGTAAAATGCTCCACCATAGGGAAGTCTACCGCTTTATCCGTGTAAAAACACCCGATTTCATTCATATAGCGGGCAAAAGCCTTGGCCTGGTTAATATTGGAGAGCTTGTACTCCAGCGACAGCACCTTAAACGCATCGGAAAACTGTTCCAAGATTTCCGGGTCACGCAAAAAACTCTCTTCCTGCCCGGCATTTTTGGCTGCTTTCCACGCGGCGTTGTTCCAGCGCCCGTTGAGCACAATGGCAAAGTGATACAGGTTGATGAAATCACTGTCCGAAAGATAGCCCCGGTGTTCAGCAAACAGATTTGCCGTAAAGCCGGTTTCCACCACCAGTGGAATCCGGCTCAAATCCACAATCCGCTGAATGTCCCGCTGGAATTGGCAGATTCCCTGTTGCCGAATGAACATTCCCGAATAGGCCTTCAGCGTAGGGGCCTTACCCACCGGTTTTTCCAGCCAGGCGATATAATCATCCTTGAACCCATTTACCTTGCCCATCTCTTTTTCGTCAAACAGATAGACTGCATGGATACCGTTTGCCGAAAAATCCAGGCTGCAGCCCATGGGGTGCAGCTCTTTTTTGGAGTTGCGCCCGTAAGCCGTACGGTCCCAGCACTGCAATTCATCACAGAGCATCAGCATATAGGCCAGCGGGTGAAGTTCGCAGCGCAGGGGCCGGTTGTTTTCGTCCTTGTAGTGAGCAATGCAAAATTTGTACAGGCTGTTGTGCATCAGAATGGCGGTCAGCGCGTCCAAATGCTCAAGATGCAGCGGGCAGCCCATCTCGTCAAACATTTTCTGGAAAAGAACCACCGCACTGAAATAAGCGTGATCCATAAAATGGTTGAACTTTTCCGGATGGGTGGGTTTTTGAGCCAACCATTCTTCCATCTGCTGCTGGGAGAAGCCATAGGTTTCTCCCAGTTTTTGCGCCAGCAGATAGGCAAACAACTGGTTGATGGTGGCAAAGTCCTTGCCGCCCAACAACTCTTTCAGACAATTTCTGACTGGGGTGCCGACAGAGGTAAAGGACTGCAATGCCTGGTACGCCACAAAGGGCCGCTTTTGCCGCTGATCTCCCTCCACCTCAAAATAGGAGGCAACCTGCTCAAAGGGCAGTTCGAACGGATACCCGATATCGTGGAAGAGTGCCGCCATTCCCCAGAACTGCAGGTAATGGCAGGCTGCCTGGTGGTGTTCAGCAATTCCGTACTGTTCCTGGTATGTCTGGCGATACCATTCATTAGAGCCATACAAGGCCAGTCCCAGAATGAATACATACACCGAGTGTGCGTAATGATCCCGGTGTTTCATCAGCAGCCCGCTGCCATTGGCCTCAAACTCCGACAACAATTCAATCATCCGCCGGGTCTTTTCGTAGTCCCCCACAAACATCTCCAGGTAGCAGAAATAGACATCAAAAGCGTCTTCCTTGCGCCCGGAATGTAAAAAACGAACGATCGCATTTTCCAGGCAAAGGCGATCTATATCCTTTTCCTGATTGAAGGGGATCTGACACGGTCCCAGGCTGGTACCGTCCCGATCCGTGGCTTGTTCCCAGGTGGTTGCCTTGGTCAGATCAAATCGGAGTCCTTCGCAGTCCTCTCGCAAAAAACGGACGGCGGCCTGTTCCAGACCGTTTTGCGCCCCATCCCGGGGTGGCAACACATGGTGCAACATAGTATAGCTCACAGTTTAACCTCCCGATTCTACTGTCAGGATTGCCTTCCCGTTCCTTTTGGCAAACATTTTGCATTTTTCACACGTTTTTTCATCAACGCAAGTCAAAAAATATACAATTTTTACAATTTAGCTTCAGTATAGCACTCGTTTACCGCAATGACAAGAGATTTTAAAGGCTTCGTGAATAAAAACAGCTGATCCTTTGGCGGTCCATGATATTGACCCAAACGGATACAAAAGAGCGGTATATCTTTTCTGTATCCCTGTACCAAGACCGGCACTTTTATTGATTGCTATTTTTTTTCAGTTGCTGTAGAATGAAGCCAACAGATTGTATAAATTCAACCAACAGAAGGGGTTATTTCCCATGAAAAAGTGGCTTGCCCAGAGCAGAAAATTTATTCTTTTTCTTCTCCCACTGGCTTTCGGCCTGATCGGACTGGCGGGATTTGCCGGAGAGCCTTTCCTGAATTCCCTGTACCAGTGTATCGGCATGTACCTCATGGATTACGGAGACACGCCCCCCAACGTGTTTGTGGAAATTGCCCGCTGGACTGCGCCCCTGGCTACGGCCAGCTGGGTTGTATTTGCTTTTGTGGCATTGCGCCGGGTGTTGGGCAGCTGGTTGCAGTATCTTCGTGCAGACAGTGTAGCTGTCTATGGGCCGGAACCCGTTGTTTCCCTGCTGCTGGATCGTCTGGGTTCGCGGGGCATCGCCGGCGGCCACAGCCTGCTTCCCGCTCATCGATATATTCTGGTTGGTCCGGAGGAAAAAAGTCTTTCCTTTTACCGGGAACACCAGCAGGCACTGGCCGATAAGCCTGTCTATCTCCAAAGCCGCTCTTTGTCCCCCCTGGCCAGCAACCAACCTCTGCTGAAATTTTTCTGTCCGGAGGCAAATGCAGCCCGGCTTTTCTGGCAAACACGAGAGCTGTATCCCATTTCTCGCCGAAAGGCACATCACCTTCAGATTGTTCTGTTAGGGTTTGGCCGATTGGGAGAGGAACTGCTTCTCCGCGGGTTGCTGGTCAACATTTTTGCCCCGGACCAGTGCATCCAGTACCACATTTTTGGGACAGGAGACCGATTTGAAGCCATCCACAAAGGGATTGCACAGGTAGAAGACCCGGTAATCTTTCATCGGGAACCCTGGTATGCACAACTCAACCTGATAGAGCAGGCAGATTTGCTGCTTGTACTGGAACAGGAAGATCAGCCCCGCCTGCTGGAAGATCTGCTGCTGGCTACTACGCGGCAGGAGATTGATGTCTTTGCCGGGGATACCCTGGCAATCAGACCCTTGGAACAAAACAAGCGGCTGCGCCTGTTCCCATGGGAACAGATGGCTTATACCCCGGAAATTCTGCTGGATGACAGTCTTATGACCCGAGCCAAGGCTATCAACCTGCGATATTGCCACCTGTATGACAAGGTAGCGGAAACGGCAGAAAACCGGGAAGCAGAATGGGCAAAGCTGGATTCCTTTACCCGGGAGTCCAACATCAGCGCTGCAGACTATCACCTGATACGGCTGGAGATGCTAAAAGACAAGGGCCTGCCCGCGTCGGCAGAGAATTTGCCCGGGCAGACCCTGGAATTGTTGGCGGAGTTGGAACATATCCGTTGGTGTCGGTATCATTATCTGCACAATTGGACCTGGGGTCAGCCGGAAGGCGGCAAACGCAAGGATCCCGTCCGTCGGATCCATGCCGATCTGCTGCCCTATGGGCAACTGACGGAAGCCGAAAAGGAAAAAGACCGGGAAAACATCCGCATCCTACTGTCGGTGGAATAACCACTCCGGAAAGCCTGTTCTAAAATTCAGCAAAGAGGCAGCCTGTGCCATGGCACAGGCCGCCTCTTTACTGTTGTAACCCGTTCCGTCGAACAATAGGTAATCGGGAAACAGGCAGGATGCGTTTAGGATCAGCCCAGAATCTCCCGGACGGCTTTGGCATTTTGTACATAACGGGTATTTTCCGGTTCCATACGTGCCAGTTCCTCCCACAGCGCAAGCGCCTGCTCCAGATAGTAGGAATAATATCCATCAGGTGCAAGCCGGGCCATGTTGTAATGCATCCGGGCCAGCTGGTCGCGCCGGTGCAGGTCGCCTGGATTCTCCTGTACAAAAAGTTCTGCATAATCAATCGCCAGTTCATAGGCAGATTCTGCCGCTTCCCGCTCTTTGCCTTCCCGGAAGGTTTCGGCCTGGTCACTCAGATCCTGCACCAGCAGCCAGATCTGGGCGGCAGCGTACTCCCGCAGGGAGCAGCCTTCGTAGGTCAAAACCTGCGGAAACCGTGCGGGAATGTTTTGTACTTTTTCGATATACTTATTTGCATAGGTTTCGGCTTCGTCAAAATCTTTTTCGGACAGACAGAGCCCCACAAGGAGCCGATACGCGTAGGCGACCAGGCTGTAGGCCGAAAGATTGCCCGGCTCCAGCTGGGAAATCCGTTCCCTCAATTGACAAAAGCGCAGCGCACAGGGCTTGGCCTCGGCGTATTGCTTACAGCGGCGTGCCGCGGCGACAAACCGACTGCAGGCATCTGCCGCCTGGTGCAGCTGCTCTTTCTCCGGCTGTCGACAGTCTGCAGTTTCCCAAAGTTCCAGATACCGCCGGTAATAGGGCCGGGCTTTTTCCCAGTTGCCTTGCCCGACATAGTATTCGCCCAGTTCGCCGTTTGCTTCGGCTGCATGCAACCGGTTGGGCTGGGAAGGATCGTTTTTCCACAGTTCCTCTGCAAGTGTCAGGGCTTTGGTAAGCTGGGGCAAGGCGTCCGGCGTTGTTTGCCGGCGCTGAAGCATATCCGCCAAATTTTGGCGGTAGATGGAGAGTGTTTCCTTGTAGGAAGCCACTGAAGGATCGGCGGCTACTGCCTGTTCACAGAGGCGAATGCTCTCCTTTTTGTGTAATAGGGCGGTTTCATAGTCTTCCTCTGCCTGGGCCCATCCGCTCTGGACCTGATGGTCAGAAGCCAGCGAAACCAGATCATCCACAGACTTTGTCTGCCGGTAAATTTCCTCGTTCAGTGCAAATCGTTTCCGGTAGGCGTCCTTTTCTCTGCCTGTGTAGCTGTCATCCAGATAGGCCAGTTCTGCATAGACCTGCCCCATGCGGGCCCAGTAGCCGCTCAATGCCCTCTTGGCTTCTACATCGCCGCAGAGGTCAACCGCCTTCTGTGCCGACGCAATGGCCTGGGAAAGCAGGCGGATCTCCGTTTCGGTTTCGTCCCGCAAGCCATAATAGCGGCTCAGGCGATCCTGAGTGAAGGCCAGATCCAGCCATAGTGAAGAGGAATTATACCGCCGGGTAAGCTTTTCAAAGATTTCCAGTGCTTTCTGATAGGTATCCCGGATTTCAGGGTCTGCGTGACCGGGTGAAGATTTCAGGAAGATGAGAGTGTCGCCCACCGTGTTGAATCCTGCCCCCAATTTGCGCAGGTTCTGCATAGACGGTTCCTGTTCGGCGCGTTTTTGCAGCAGCGCCAATGCCTTGCGGCCGTAGTCGGCAGCCTCTGCCATAAGGTGTTGTTTTGCATACAACCGGCTCAGATCCAAGTAACAGACGGCCAGCTGTCCCAAACCTTCCGGCGTGCCGGATTCTTCCAGCCTTTCGGCCAGGGGAAGGACCTCGTCATATTCCTTCATGGCGCCGGTCAGATTCTTCTGCGCCATCAGCAGGCGGCCGCACTGTATTCCCATCGTCAGTCGGCAGCCCATGGTGTCGGTGCTGTGAAACTGCTCATCCGCCAGCCGGGTCCGCTGTTTCCCCTCACGGAACATTTCCAGTGCTCCGGCCAGGTCGCCCCCGGTCTGACGCAGCTGCCCCAGCCGGTCATAACTGATTGCCAGGGAACGCATAGCTTCCCAGGTCGGTTGCTCTTTGACCCACCGACTGGCCAGCGCAAGATAAGACTGTAACTCCTGCTCGGCTTCGGCCAATTTTCCCTGCGTTTCCAGACAGCGTGCCTGCCGGGAATGCAGCCAAAGGGTATATGCGCGCACCTCGCCCGGGCCAAGCTGGTCGGCGCTCCGCGCCAACTGTATATGGGCATTCCGGCACACCTCCGCCGCGCCGGAAATATTCTCTATCTCCAGATACAGTTCGGCCAACTGCTGCATCTCCTGCAACAGTTCTTTTCCATGTTCTCCGGTTTTTTCAAAAACCTCCTGCCGCTTTTCCACAAGCCTTTGTTGCCATGCGATGGCTTGTTCCTGATCCAACGGGACGCCGTTCCCTCTGCGGTACAGCTGTACCAGCTTCTCCATAGCTTGCGGCAATCCGCCTTCCGCTGACCGGGTAATCAGTTTTACGCCCCGGGCGGAATCCACCTCCACATCGATACCGTTCAGATACGCCAGTCCGATAAACAGCAGATGTTCCGGTGAACTGTCGGTTTCTCGCACGGCAATATCCCGGAAGACGGCTGCCAACGAGGAGGAAAGCCCCTGTTTGTCATTTTTGGCAACACATTTCGGCAAGGATTTAAAATACCACTTGAGTAACAACCGGTTGGTATCCTGCAGTTCTACCGGCAGGATCTTCTTGTTCTGCTTTTGTGCCATGGGGTATTCCACGTCCATGACATAGTTTTTCTCATTGACAAGGTTTGGCGTTACCGCCAGCGCAAAAAGGGTACTTTTTTGCAAGGCTGAGCGGATGGAATCGTTGAAATCCTCGCCAGGAGTAAGGAATTCATCATACCAGATCGCTATATCCCGGCAGAAATCATTCTCGTGAATAAGCTGCATCAATTCCTGGGCATATTTGCGATCTTTTTTCCGATAGCTCAAGAAAACATAAGCATCGAAGGCGGAACGCACCTTCTGGGCCAGATCATCCGAGAGCAGCACAGACCCCAGAAAAGTTTCCAGCTTTTTCAGGTATGGAATTTCTGTAAGATCGGTAGAAGTGCGGTCAAGGAATTGAATGTTTCCACATATTGTATTGAATTCGTTGGCCAAGCCGCTATTCACAAGTATCGGAAGGACCGGTATATGATTTTCCACAGCCAGCGCAAATTCCCGCTCACGCGCATCGTTTTTTTCTCTCAAAAAAGATTCTGAAACAGGGATAACAAATAACTGCATCTGGCGCAGACATAAGGTAAATTCTTCCTCCACCGCCGTGCCCCAGGGGGAACCCGTACTTGTATCCGCGTACCAGATGGCGCAGTCCCAGAGGGACAGCAGTTCTTTGGACAGCGTCTCAAAATACACAGAAAAATCATCAGGATGCGCACAAAAATAGAGTCGGGGTTTGCCGGCCGGCGAAGAACCGGCCCGGGTCTTGCAATGCAAAAGATCCATCCTTACACCCTTTCTGCATGTCGTCGGTAGTTGGAACCTTCCGAGTAGCTTTTCAATTCAATCGAAATTGTCATATAGAGCCGTTTTTGCTCCATCAGATCTTTATATAACCTTATTATAATAGACTTGCTGAAAACAATAAAGCACTTCTTGCTTTTCTTTACCAACTGCAAACCGGACATTTGCTCTGGTTGCGCTGCGCAGAATCCGGGTTTCACTGTATTTCCTGCATATTGTCACCGAAGAAAGCAGGTTTGTGATCTCATCACAGAAAGAGAGGGTCCATTTCTGATATCCTGTTTATTGTTTATAATATCATAGCGGCTATTTTCTCTTTTTACTTGTCATTTCGCCCCATTTTACGGTAATGCCAGCTGCCGGGCACCTTTTTACAACGTCATACCTTCCAAATTTATGCAGTTCCCACCTCAGTATTTTATATACCCTTCCCTTTTTCTTGAATGAATACTTTCCATCCAAAAACCATTGATTTTTGGCTTGATTTAAGCTTCGAACCCTGTATAATATAAAAAGCACTATTTTTCGATATATTGTTCTATTCAAGGGTAAACATTCCCACTTTGTTACCGTTTTCAGCTTTCATTTTTACCGGAAGGATCCCTGCCCATGATGAAAAAGACGCCCCTCCTGTTATACTGCAAGCAAGCCGTGGCCCTTTTTATCGCCTTTCTTATTTTGTTCACTTTACCAGTGAGTACCGTTTCTGCAGCACAGACATCCTCTGAGTCTCCGCTCTCTGTAGAAACAGGAACACCACAACAGGTTCCCGTCACAAGCACGATGGCTACCCCCTCAGACGCTGTTTCTGAGGATGATATTTCTGACGCTGCCGCTTCCGATTCGGAAACTCCGCCGGAAGCCTCCTCGGCACCACCTTCCGCTGAGGAATCCGAGCCCCTGCCCGACAATTCCGACACTGCAGAAGCCTGGACCTATGCCGGGCAACAGCTGACTTTTGTGGATCTGTTGTGGCGTTCCGCTCCTGTCGCGGGCGTGGATGCGGTGTTCATAGGCAATACCGAATCCACGGTAGTTTCCATGACTGCCGGGGAGCGCGGTTTGTTCACCGTTACCATTCCCAGCGGATCTTATGACCGGGTAGCCTTTTACCCCGCCGGGCAGGCAGACACAGCCCAGCCCTTGGGCGGAATCTGGCGGCTTGACGGTCAGGCTGATGACACCGCCGCCGCTGTCAATTTTGTCCCCGACACCCTGTCGGCTTTCTATTATGACAGCGGCGACTCTCCCAGTTATTGGGGGCCGGCTCCCGGCAATGATTCCGATACGGCACTCATGACCCTGGCAAACCCGCAACCCGGTAACCCGCAGCCAGGCGACCAGCTGTATTTTGTCAACTTACATAAGCTGAAGGGGGATGAAACCGACCCCATTGTGACAGTGGAGGCACGGTTCATCCAACTGCCTCACGACGGTACAGACAGCCCCAACTGGACCAATGGCAAGCAGTACATCGGCCGTACCATGTATGAGGTACGGGACGGCGTGTACGTGGTCCCCTTTCCGCAGGAGATTACCGAGAGTTCCCCCACCAATACCAGCGGTTACTTGTACGAGGAGGTCGCTTTCAACCTGACCCGGCAAAGCGGCTACAAAGATCCCTTTAACCGGCACTACAACTTCCGTGACCTGAAGCATGCATCCCAGATGCCGGAAACCTGGGGCACTCCCGGTTATTTTGGTTATATCGCCGGCACCATGGATACCTATTACTATAATACGGATGTAGAAGATTCCTATTGGAACGCCAATCCTTCCAATGCTGATGCCAGCATCCATGGTCAAATGGTGTATTTTGATACCAAGGACTACGGTGCCACCGAAGAACAGAAGATCGGCAACCTGTACCTGCGTTGGGATGGCATGCCCACCAGCTACCTGGACTACCAATACGACCAGAACTATGGTTTCCTGCTGAGTTCACGCACCAACACCGAAGGCGTTTTCTATTTCCGTATGCCCACCGGGCAAAACAATTTGTCGGAAAACACAGTATTTACGCTGACCTATGTTATTGAAGCGGGCAGTTCCCACGCCGGAACGCATACGTTCCTGTTTACCTATGTACCCCGCAGCGGCTTTGACTGCCTGATGCTGGACTATCTGTGGGAAGATACCGGCGAGGTATGGGGCAATTACGGTGCCGAACCCGCAGACCCAGACACCACCCGGGTCTACTTCAACAATGCCGTCACCGCCTTTGGAAAAATACAGGTACTGTTCGGCACAAAAAAAGAAGATGGCTCCTACACTTGGGTGAGCGGCCAGGAAGCCTCTGATGCCACCTGGGCCAAAGACCACCAGGCATACGCAGAAGGCTATGAGAGCTGGGCCAGAGGCTGGCTGAACATGGAAGCGCTGAACCCTGCCGAACGTGTAGAGGGTCACGCCATTCCCAACAATGTGTGGGCTTTTGAGGGCGTGCCTGCCACCTATACCCATGTAATGTTCCGCGGTGCATTGGATGCCGGCGCCGACAACGGAAAGGGCGGCAACTTCTGGTTTTCTCCTCCGTTAGAGATCAGCACAGCCTACAGCTACCCCTGTTTCTTTGGTTACCGGTACCTGGACGAAAGCTCCTATGGTGAGGCAAAAGACGATGTCACCCTGGAAAGCCACGACCACCATGTACTCAACGGCGGCTGGGGGTCCCTGGTCCAGCAGTACAGCCTGGGCGATGCCAGTATGGACGTGCCCCAGGGCAGTGGTTTTGTCAACCAGAACGATGTTTACTACGCAACCACCTCGCTGTACGATTACTATTCTATGTGGGAGCAATCCGGCGAGTCCAGCACAAAGAACACCTATTTGAGCCAATACGACTCCTCACGGAATCTTCCAAATCTGTGGGGCACCCAGGGTCTGTTGTGGAACCTGGCTGTTTCAGAATACTTTGACCAGAAAGATACCTCTGTTAATCAGGCACAGCCCCTGTATTTCGGCGGCGGCGGTTCCATGGTGGAAGGAGGCTGGGGGAGCCTGTTAACCGACACGTACAGCAACTATGGCAAGCAGTACGCAGATCACCTGTATAATTTCACAAATCACGCCAACCAATGGACAGCAGACACCGGTGCCCGCACCGGACTGCTGGACCAGCGACTGAACAGTGACGGCGACGCCACCATTCAGGGGCTTACGGTTCCCTATTTCAGCGAATCCTTCCTGCGCGGCGACAACAGCATGAATGTAACGCTGGGCAACGCCTACAAGGATTTGCGGTTTCCCTTCCACCAGGTTACGGATTCCAACGATGAATACTATGGCTACTGGCAGTTTGACAGCAGCAAGGACGGTCTGCGCCTGAAACAGGACCCGGACGGGAGTTACTACCTGGACGACACTACCGATCCGGTTATCATGTATGACCCGGTCGCCGGTGTCAGCAGAAAAAGTTACCTTCCCTTCAACGATGCCACTTCGGACGGCACGGGCATAGAGGAAACCAAGTTGAATTATATGTTCGGCCAACGTGTAGATCTGACCTTTACCGTACCGGAAGGCGGACAGGTAAACATGGCCGCCCCCGGCGAAGCCGAAAAAATGAAGGACGTCATCTTTGAATTCCAGGGTGACGATGACTGCTGGATCTTCATCGACGGCCAGCTGGTACTGGACATGGGCGGTATCCACGACGCAGTGCGTGGCACCATCAATTTCAAGTCCCAGGAATGGCAGATCCTGCGGGATTTGGATGCTGACAGTACACCGGGTTCCACCGACGGAGCTGGCATCTTGGACACCAAAGGTTCCTTCCACCTGACGGATACCGCCGACGGCACCCATACCCTGACCATGCTGTATTTTGAGCGCGGGTTGTACGCTTCCAACCTGAAGTTGACCTTCAACTTTCCCCAACAGAATCAGCTGCGGGTTACCAAAACAGTGGACGAAAGCAACGTCAATCCTCTGTTTTCTGACGCCATGGACAATCTGGGTTCCTTTGAGATCCACTTGGATACCATGGCCACCAGCGGCCAGCCCCTGGCAGTGGAGGATTCCGCCGGATATGTAAAAACTGAGACACTTGTGTATTATGAACCGGGCGCAGACAGTATTTCTACCCCGAATGCATCGGATGGCGGTACAGTAGCGGTGCAAACCGATACCACCGGCGAGTACCTGTACATCACCCAACCCAACGGCTGGGACAGCGGCCAGCAGCCCGCCAAAAATCAGTTGCTGGCGCTCACTCCGCAAAGCGGAACCATTGCTCTGGACAAGTACGCCTTCCTGGAACTGGAACTGTACAACGCCACCGCAGACAACCGCGGCGCGGAACTCTATATCCAGCTGCAAGACCAATCCGGCAAGACAGTCACTGCTTCGGCCCGCACGGTAGGGTACCTGGGCGAGGCCAACCTGTTTTTGCCCAATGCACAATCCCTGATACGCATTGACTTGAACTCGCTGATCGCTGCTGACCCGGCCTTTGACCGCACAAAAGTAACCGCTGTGCGCATTGGTCTGCAAAAGGGAACCGGCGCCGGTTCGGAAGATACCGGCCACTACCGGCTGTACCGTGCCTCTTTCGGTACCCAATGGAACCTGGTACTGTCCACCGGCTTCTCGGTGGGGGACGACCAGATCTCGGACTATGGTTCCATAGCTGCCAACGACTATCAACCCGCCAATGGCGCCTGGTACACCCGCCAGACCACCGGCGAAGGCGGCAATGTCACCGAGAGCGTAGCCAGCGTGGTACAGAACGGCAGCTTGAGCCTGGCCAACGGCCAGACCGCGGTATTCACCGATAAGTTCCGTGTGGGCAGCTACCTGCTGCTGGAAGAAAATGTGGATACCAATCTGTTTGAAACCAGCTGGAGCATCCGTGAAAGCGGCCAGCCTGTCAGTTTCAATTCGCTGCTGCCTGATCGGCCCAATGTTTCCACCATTGCCAACCCGGACTGGGGCTTTACTTTTGGAGAAAATCCTTTGGAAAAACGTTCCGGAGTGACTCCCTATGACGGCCGGAGTGTATCCAATACACCCCGCCCCAGCGGCACCGAGAAGCTCGGCTTTGTCTACCGCAGCTATCGCTACCCGGACAACAACGAAAATCTTCCCGTTGACCTGGAAGTAATCTTCCACAACAAGATGCGCACCGGCAATTTCACCATCCAAAAGCAGTTGGACACCACGATGGAACCCGGAGGCCGTTACCCGGTGGGTGTGTATACCTTCGATATCTACTACACCAACGTGGGCGGACGCGGGCTGGAACAGTTCCTGCCCACCCAGCCCATGGTGGACGGCGTGGGCGACCATTACATCCACCAGGTCGTCCAGATCACCACCGACGGCAACACCGGTCGCGGTGAGTTCGTGATGGAAGGCGTGCCTGCAGGCACCCGGTATATCATCCGGGAACGCCCCGCCAACGGCGCAACGCTGGTTGGCCTGGAAGCCACCGGCGGTGACAGCGACACCATTTCTTCCCCTGTAAAAGGAGTTGCTGCCACTACCGAAGGCGCCCCGGACTACAGCAAGGCATATATCCAGGACAATACCTACCTGCTGGAAGAAACCCAGACAGAAAAGGATTACCCCCTTTATACCTTCACCAACCAAAACAAACCTTTCTATATGAAGATCGAGAAGGTATGGCAGGGTGACCCGCCGACCAATGTAGAGGCGATCCATATTCAGGTACAACGCCGCAAGGCGGGCAGCCAGAGCGATACCGACTGGAAAAATGTGACCAGTGACTTTTTCGGCAACGGGCTCAACGAAATTGTTTTGCGCCCGGACGAAAACGGCAACTGGAGCACAGCACAGTCCGAGTATGTTTTGCCCTCAAAGGGTACCGATCCCGGCAATGCCCAAGAGGGTTACCTGTACGAATACCGCATTGTAGAACTTGGTGTGGGCGAAGGGTTCCTTGCCAGCTACCGGGTGGAATACACCCAGGTAGACGGCGGAACCACCGATGGTGATCGTCTGATCGTCACTTACCAGGCCCACAACATTCCCACCGGGCTGACCCTGCAAAAAAACTGGCTGGACAACCAGAACCGGGACGATACCCGGCCCAATGCCGTGCGGGTACGGTTGCAGCGCTCGCTGGATTATGACCCCGAAAATCCCACGGCCAACGCCACCTGGGAAACCGTGAACAAAACCGGGCAGGCTGACACGGAGGCCTTTATCGAATTACATGCCCCCGATTGGAGTTATTCCCTGAAAGGCCTGTCCGCTTCGGGCGTGGTGGGTGAAAAATCCAAGCCTTATTATTACCGCCTGCAGGAAGTGCAGGTACAGAACAAGAACGCCCAATGGGTAGCCATAAAAAGCCAGGACACCTACGAACCCGCCTACAGCCTGCCGGTAACTCTGGGTCAGGCTGCTGCCCTGACAGTAGAAAACGCTCTGAAAACCGCCAAAATCCAGGTCATCAAACAGGACGCCCAAAATGCCAACAAATTGCTTTCGGGCGCTGAGTTCCTGCTGCAGCGTCTAATGCAGACGGCAGACGGTGAATGGATCGTGGATACGACGTGGTCGGCACAAACCGGCACCACCGACAGCACCGGCACTTGCACCTTTACGGAGTTGCGGCCCGGTCGTTACCGTCTGACCGAAACGCAGGCACCTGAAGGCTATCAGGCATCCCTGACCCCCACCGACATCACGCTGGGCGCAGAGCATCTGAATGATACTGTCAAGATAACGGTACAAAACAGCAAGCCCCTGCCCTTCACCTTTACAAAGGTAGCGGCGGAAGACAACCAAAAATCCCTTGCAGGCGCTCACTTTGCCCTGTATGCGTTGGTCTGCGGCGACACAAACCACACGCACACAGAGCTGCTGGACCCGGACTCCCCTTCTCCCTGCTGGAATAAGGTCACCGCAGATGATGTTGTAAGTGGCGCCAATGGCGTGGTTACATTCCAGGATCTTGCAGCAGGCACCTACCGATTGGTAGAAACCAAAGCGCCGGGTGGTTATGCATTGCCAGCCGGGCAATGGCAGGTCACCTTGCAAGTGGATGGCGCCACAAAACTTGTGGGCATCAACAATCCGCCCGCCTTTTTGGAGGACGGCAACGTTTTGAAGCTGACCAACCGTAAACCCCTGACCATGCCCCGTTCCGGTGGTCCCGGCGTTCCGCTGGCTTCCGCCCTGGGTGTACTTATGATGGGTGCGGGTCTGCTTCTGATGGGCAAACACCTGCAAAACAAACGCAAAAAGACTGCAAAGAAGTAACGCAAAACACAAGCACAACAAAAAGGAGAGAATCTGACGTATGAAGAAAAAACTGCACCGTTGGGCAGCCCTGTGCCTGACTCTGGCGCTGACATTCTGCCTGGCCCTGCCTGTGTGGGCGGATGAGCCGACAACGTACGACATAAGCGTGGGGCAGACAGGTACAATCCAGGTAAATGGAATTCAAGAGCCTGCAGGCACTACTGTCACCGTGAATGTATACCAGCTGATGACGGTAAACTTTAATGTTCCCAACCAGCAGCCTGAAGAACCCGTGTATACCTGGGTGAACGAGGTAGCCCAGTGGCTGAAGACCAACACGAACGAAACATATAAGACCTATATTAATGCAAGTGATAATTCCGTCACAGAGAATTTTTCTGTTCCCACGACTGATGAAAATGGCACTAAGGCTGCAGAGATTGCCGCTTTCTACGATGCACTGGCAGCAGCGATTCGGAGTAACGCTATTGTGCTCAATGCAACAAGCAGCCAAACCGTTCAAGGTGCCGGCACGCAGGCGGTTAGCGCCTCTATCAACAACTTGGGCATGGGCAACTATCTGGTGCTCATCGAAGGCGGTATGAAGGTGTACCGGCCCTCCGCCGTGAACCTGGTACCTGTGTGGGACGAAGACTCTGGCATGTGGAATATGTCCAACGCCACTGTCGCCCTGAAGCACAGCGAACCCTCATTGACCAAATCGGTTTCTGACACGCAGGTCGCTATCGGCGATACAGTGACCTACACGCTGGTAGCGGATGTTCCCCAGTTCCCGGATAATGCTCTGAATAAAGGTTACTGTATCAGCGACGTGCTGCCCACCGGTATGACTTATAATGGAAACGTAACAGTAGAAGGCTATACAGAGACCATGGATGTCGGCACTGCTGGTGACCGTCTAACCCCGGCCACTCACTACACATCAGGTACTGTTCGTCCCACGACAGACACTGCCACCTTTGCGTTGAATTTTATGTATGACGCGCTAAAAAATGCCAGTGGCGAACGTTACACCAAAATCAAGGTAACCTATACCGCTACGGTAAATGCAGCTATTACTGTCAAAACCGCCTCTGACACCGAACTTACCAATAACATCAATAATGCCTACCTGGATTACAACAGCGACCCCTACGGTTCCTCCTCCACCTGGCAAACCAAAACCGCCACCGCTACCGTATACAGCTATGGCATCGAGGTAAAGAAAGTAGATAAAAGCACCCAGCTCCCGATTTCCGGTGCCGAATTTACCCTGACGAAGGCCAATGAGGATGACGCAATCAAGTTTGTTGGTTCCAACGGCACCTACCGTGTTGCAACTGCTACTGAATCTGCTACTGCTGTCGAGACTCTCGTGGTCACGGAGAGTGGCGAGAACATGGGTAAACTGATTCTCTCCGGCCTGGATGCGGGCACCTACACTCTCACCGAGACCAAAGCCCCTGCCGGATATGTGAAACTGGGTGCCCCCAAAACTATTACCATCACGGATGACAAAACAGCCATGGAGGGTGATACAGCAAATTCGAAACCCAACGGCTTAGTAGATGACGGCGAAAATTCCGCAGATGGCATCGACGGCTACTACGAACTTGATGTAGCCAACTCCAAAGGCTTCACCCTGCCTTCCACCGGCGGTATGGGCACCGTACTGTTCACCGCCATCGGCATCGTATTGATGGGCGGCGGCCTGGTGTTGCTGCTGCTCTATCTGCGCCGCCGCAACCGCGCAGAATAACCGCTTTTTCGTGCCGGCAGTTTTTTGATGCTGCCGCACAAGGGCCGGGGCTCCAGGCCCCGGCCCTCTTTGTTCAGGAAAGGATAACTATGCAGCTACGTTCCATCGCCCCCATAGCCGCCGCACTGACCCTGTTTTTGGGCGGCGCCGCTGTGTTCTGCTATCCGGCGATCAGCAACTATCTGAACCAGAAAAATCAGACCCGGGTGGTGCAGCACTATGAGCAGACCGTTACTGCCCAGGATGATGCACTGCTGGCCGAAGAATGGGCCAAAGCCGAAGAATACAACGAGAACCTGGCCGGGGACCCCGTCCACGACCCCTTTGTGCCCGGCAGCGGCTATGCCTTACCGGACAACTACCTGGACGTGCTGAACATTGACGGCGTGATGGGCCGTATCACCATCCCCAAGATCGGGGTGGACCTGCCCATCTACCACGGCACCGACGCCGAAACGCTGGAAAAAGGCGTAGGACACATAGAATCCACCTCGCTGCCTATTGGCGGCGAATACCGCCATGCGGTACTGACCGGTCATCGCGGCCTGCCCAGCGCCGAACTGTTCACCCGGCTGGACGAACTGGAACCCGGGGACCAGTTTTACCTGCATGTACTGGATGCCACCCTGGCCTACCAGGTGGATCAGATCCTGACGGTAGAACCCCAGGAACTGGAAACCCTGGTGGCGGAACCCGGGCAGGACTACGTAACGCTGGTGACCTGCACCCCCTATGGCATAAACACTCATCGCATGCTGGTGCGTGGCACCCGCGTCCCCTACGTACCGGAAGCAGAGCAATCCACGCAAGCAGCGGCAGCCCACCTGTTGGGGGGCGAAACCACCACCCGTTACTTCCTGATCGGTATTTTGTTCGGCATCGGACTTTTATATCTTTTCATTGCTGTGCTGCTTGGGTATCGTTTGCTGCACAGTACTGCCAAAGGAGAAAACCACCATGCATAATCCACACCGCCCCTACGGGCTTTTGGTTGTGGCCTTTGCCCTGCTGGGGATTGGAGCTGCCGTACTGCTGTACCCCCGCTGGACCGCCTGGCAATACAGCCGCCAGGTAACAGAACAGCACACCCGCTTTTCCAGCCAGGTCACGCTCGCTGCAAAGGAGAGCAATTCCCTGCTGGACCGGCTGTACCAGGAATTGCAGCGCCGCAACCAGACCCTGTACGAAACCAATCAGGCTGATCTGCGCGATCCCTTCTCCTATGAGGAACCGGGGGTGTCTTTGGCGGAATATGGCTTACAGGACGACATTATCGGGTTTGTGCAGATCCCCGCCCTGGATCTGGAACTGCCTATTGTACTGGGCGCCAACGAAGAACATCTGAAACAGGGCGCTGCGCACCTGACCCAGACCTCATACCCCATCGGCGGTGAAAACACCAACTGCGTATTGGCAGCCCACCGGGGCTACTATAAAGCCCCCATGCTGCGGGAGGTTGAACGCCTGCAGATCGGCGATACCGTATATGTGCAAAATTTCCGGGAAACACTGACCTATACCGTAGAGGAACTGCGCATTATCGATCCCACCGACGTGGATGCACTGCTGATTCAGCCCGGGCGCGATCTGTTGACGCTGGTAACCTGCCACCCGCTGGGCGGCAACAGCCAGCGTTATGTGGTGTACTGTGTACGCAATACATCAGAAGCGGACCACACCGCGCAATAATTACCCGGTTCCCCTATGGCGTTCCCCGGCAGACACATGACGCAGAACTCATAATTACCGCCAAAAGCCGAAGCGGGCAGCCTGCTGCGAGCAGAAATTTTCTCTTTTCGTTTTCCGCAAAACCGCACCTGGACTCTGCCCCCTGAAACCGGAGTCACACCGCAAATACGCATAGAATGGTTGCTTTTGCCGGATCAACCTGTTACAATTAGCCTGTATGCCCCCCCCAAAGGCGGCCAAAAGAGGAGTTTTCCAACAATGAGGATATCACCTTCCATCGCACAGGCGATTGTGAAAGAAATCAGCGATGCTGTCAACAAAAATGTAAACCTGATGGATGACACCGGGCGGATCATTGCCAGTACCAATCCTGAGCGGGTAGGGACTGAGCACATGGGCGCGCGCAAGATCGTGGAAGAAAAGCTGGAATGTCTTACGGTCTGTACGGACCAGGAATACAGCGGTTCCCTGGTCGGCATCAATCTTCCTCTATATTTCCGGGGCGACATTGTGGGGGTTATCGGGATCACCGGCGAATGGGATCAGATTGCCCAGTATGTTCAGCTGATCAAAAAAGCGTCCGAAGCATTGCTGAAGGATGCCTATATACAGGAAACCTCCAACGCACTCCGCATGCGGCAGCGCAACTACCTTCATACGCTGCTGTTCGGTACAGCGGCACAGCTTTCGGAAGATTTCCTGAGCCTGGGCGCCACCCTGGGGCTGGATATCCAGCTGCCGTACCGCTGCCTTTGTATTTCCTTTGCCGCACCGGAGGGAAGAAGCGCCGAGATCCAGACTCTTTTGGACAGGGCGGAAGAATATCTGGAACGGACGTACTCCGGGCTCATGCTGTACAGAGAGAGTACGCAGCTTTCCCTGTTTACCACCATTCTGGACGAAAACCATCTGCGGACGCTGGTTTCCCGCCTGAGTGGCAGTCTTCCCCTGCAGCCTGGCTTCTCACTGAAAGCCGGTGTGGATATGGGCCCCCACCACGGGCTGCAACTCCGTACAGGAAGAGTGCAGGCAGAAAAAAGTCTGCATATCGCTTTTATGGAGCAAGGGGAACCCCTGATTTTCTACGGAGATATGACCAGCGGTATTTATCTGGGGGAGATCAGCACTGCCTCCAAAAAAGAATATCTGGCACGTATTTTCAAGGGAATGAGCCTGGCTGAGATGCAGGAATGGGCACAGCTTCTGGCCACCTTTTATGCCTGTGACGGTTCGCTGAACAAAACCGCCGATAAGCTGTTCATCCACAAAAACACCCTGCAGTACCAGTTGCGCAAACTGGCCTCCCTAACGGGATATGACCCCCGCAGCATTACAAGTGCCGGGTTGTACCAGACCGCCATCCAATTCCTTAAAGCTATTTGACAGCAAACTGCACAAAAGTATACCACAATCCGCCGGAGGATATGTCTTGCATGACATATCCTCCGGTCTTTTTTCATGCTTGCGGCCAAAGACAAGACCACGCCCGGATGCTACAATAAAGTCAACAGAAAACGAATTTTCCCCAAATTTTACGAAGGCAGGAGGCTGTATCCCTATGGAACTTTATTCTTGTGATACCATGGTCGCTCTGGGCAACAGTACCGAAAGCGGTCATGTGATTTTTGCCAAAAACAGCGACCGTCCCGTTACCGAGGCACAGCCGCTGGTGGTCTATCCCGCCGCAGATCATGCACCGGACGAAACCGTGGAATGTACCTACATTCAGATTCCACAGGCGGCGCACACCTACCGTGTGCTTGGCTCCAAGCCCTACTGGATCTGGGGCTTTGAACACGGCATGAACGAAAAAGGAGTTGCGATCGGCAACGAAGCCGTCTGGTCCCGGGAACCGGAGGAAGCGGAAAACGGCCTGCTGGGTATGGATCTGCTCCGTCTGGGGCTTGAGCGGGGCGCAACCGCCTACGAAGCGCTCCATGTGATCACCTCCCTGCTGGAAAAATACGGCCAGGGCGGCAATGCAGCCGTGGGGATGCAGCACCGGTACCACAACGCCTTCCTGATTGCCGATGCCCGGGAGGCCTGGATTCTGGATACCTGCAGCCGCCGCTGGGTCGCCCGCCGGGTGCGGGATGTGGCCGGCATTTCCAACTGTTACAGCACCGAAACCGAGTGGGACGAAGACTCCGGAGATGTGAAGGAGCACGCCTACGAGATGGGCTGGATCAGCCCCCAGGTCCCCTTCAATTTTGCCAAAGCCTACGGCGCCATGAGCCTGAAACACCGGGCCGCGCAGCCACGGTTTTTCCGCCTGAACAAACTGCTGCGGGCCAATATGGGCCACATTACGCTGGATACCATCCGTGCCATTCAGCGGGACCACTTTGAGGGCGAATCCATTGCCCCCCGCTGGAGCCCTGCCGATGGCCTGCAGGTGACGATTTGCATGCACGCCATGCTGGACACCGCCAGCAAGACGGCGGCCTCCTCGCATGTGGAGCTGGTGGAAGGCGAAACACCGGTTTGGTGGAGTGCTTTCGGCTGCCCCTGCTTGTCGGTCTATGCCCCCTACTCGGTAAACAATGCCCTGCCTGCCGAACTCAGCTGTGCCGAGGCAAAGTACACCCCCGAAAGTGCATGGTGGCAGTTTGAGCGGCTGCAATACGCCATCGAACAGGATTATCCCCGCTACGCGCCCCAGTGGCAGGAGGTGGCCGCCCGGCTGGAGCCCCAGCTGCGGGAGCAGGCTGCTTCCGGCAAGGCACCCGATGATGCCGCCGTGGAGGCAAACACCCGGATGATTCTGGATGCGGTAAACGCCATGTATACCCGGATCATAGGGGAGCAGGCCCCCTCTGCCCAGCCGCAGCATACCGGGATGAACGAAACTGCCAAGCGGCGGGCAGGCATTACTTTCTAACGGAGCAGCGCCAGGCAGACTGGCGGACAAATACAAACAAGGAGGAACAAATGTTATGATTAGTATGAACGCTTTGGCATGGACCGGTGTTTTTATTGTTATCGGTGTCGTGCTGCGTGCGGCGGTTCCGTTTTTGCGGAACAACCTGGTTCCCGCAAGCGTCATTGGAGGTGTGATCGGTTTTATTGTGATTCAGACCGGCGTCATCTACAATGCAACGGTGGATGATTTCAGCAGTATTGCGGGACTTCTGTGGTCGTTCTCGTTTGCCAACATGGGCCTTACCCTGGCAGCGCAGAAAAAGACCACCAACAAAAAAAGGCCTTTGAAAGAGCGGATGGCTGACAGCCAGTTCTCCGGCATTTGCGGCATGGGCTTCTTCTGGGTCATTCCTTACGCGCTGACCGGCCTGCTGGGTTACGCCGTACTGAAAATCATCGGCGGCATCTGGGGTATGGCCCCCGTATACGGCCTGTTGATCCCCTTCGGCTTTGCACAGGGCCCCGGCCAGAGTGTCACCTACGGCACCATGATCCAGAACAGCGGCGTTGTCAATGCAGTGCAGGTTGGCGTCACCTTTGCGGCGGCCGGCTTCCTGGTAGCTTTCCTCATTGGTGTTCCCTGGGTGCGTAAAGGCATCCAGAAGGGTCTGGCCCCCTATGCAGGCGAAATGAGCGAGAGCATGACAAGCGGCCTTTATGAGCCTGAAGAACAGCAGTATTACGGCAAAGAAACCACTCATCCCGGCAACGTAGACACCCTGGCCTTCCACTTCTCTCTGGTAGGAATCGCCTGGGTCTGTGGCCAGGCCCTGTGCACACTGTGCGCCATGATTCCTGGCTTTGTGGGCGAAATTCTGTCCGGCTTCCTTTATCTGTATGCTATGCTGGTGGCGTACGCCCTGCGTTGGATCATCGGCAAGCTGGGCTTCAATAAATATCTGGACCGCGGCACGCAGGTGCGTATCTCCGGCTTCTGCATCGATATGATGGTTACCTCTGCTTTCATGGGCATTTCCCTGACGGTGATCGGCGCCTGGATCATTCCCATCCTGGCCGTAGTGGTAGTAGGAACCCTCTTCACTTACATTACCACCCGCTACTTCGGCGAGCGTTTTGGCGGCAAGCACGGCTTTGAACGCACTGTGGCCATCTGGGGCACGCTGACCGGCACCAATGCCACCGGCCAGGCACTCTGCCGCATGGTAGACCCCAACCGCAAGACCTCCGTGCTGGAGGAGCTGGGTCCCATCAACGCCATCAATGTACCTGCCTGCTATGTGGTCATGCCTGCCATCGTTGCGTTTGCCGCCAACCAGATCTCCTTTGGTCTGCTGGTAGCCGCCCTGGTCGGTACTGCCGCCGTCTTCCTGGCAGGCATGCTGATCACCCGCACCTGGGGCAAAAAGACCTACGACTACCGCAAAGGTGAACTGTACTACGATGTTGATGAAGTAAACTGACCCTGACGGTGCACTAAAAATACGTTTCCCTGAGGGAAGACCCACCGGCGACTTCCGCCTTTGGCGGGTCTTCCCTCAGATTTTGTGAAGCCGAGGTGCTTAATGAAAAAGATTGTAATTATTCCCGACTCCTTCAAGGGAACCATGTCCAGCCGCAGGATCGGAGAGATCATTGCCCAGGAAGCCTCCGACTGCTGGCCCGGCATGGAAACGATTCGGGTGGAAGTCGCCGACGGCGGTGAGGGCAGTGTGGATGCTTTTTTGTCAGTTCTGCCGGGTACCAAGCACCAGCTGACGGTACAGGGCCCCTACGGCGAACCCATTCAAAGCTTTTACGGTCAGATGGGCGATACCGCCGTCATCGAAATGGCAGCGGCCGCCGGGCTTCCCTTAGTGGGGGAAAAACTGAATGCGGGGCAGACCAGCACCTACGGCGTGGGGCAGCTGATCTGCCACGCCCTGGAAAATGGTGCCCGAAAAATCATATTGGGACTTGGCGGCAGTGCCACCAATGACGGCGGTGCCGGTGCTGCGGCAGCACTGGGCGTGCGTTTTCTGGACAGCGAGGGAAAATCCTTTGTACCGGTAGGCAATACCCTGCACCGGATTCAGCATATTGAGATGCACGCCGCAGCCGAACGGTTGAAGAACGTTTCTGTGGTTGCCATGTGCGATATCAACAATCCGCTGTGCGGCCCGCAGGGAGCGGCTGCCGTTTTCGGCCCCCAGAAAGGGGCCAACCCCGAGCAGGTGGTTCAGCTGGATGCGGGTTTGCACCATCTGGCGGATGTGATCCAAAGGGACCTTGGCATCCATGTTCTTCAGCTCCCGGGCGGCGGCGCTGCGGGCGGCATGGGTGCCGGAGCAGCTGCCTTTTTTGGCGCAGCGTTGGAAAGCGGCATTGATGTGGTACTGGACACCGTTGATTTTGATCAAATGCTGGAAGGCTGTTCCATGGTCATCACCGGAGAAGGCCGGATCGACGGTCAGAGTGCCCGGGGCAAAGTGATTGCAGGAATTGCACAACGGGCGCAGAAAAAGAATGTGCCGGTTGTGGCTATTGTAGGGGACATTGCCGACGGCGCCGAACAAATGTACAGCAAAGGCGTCAGTGCCATTTTCAGCATCAACCGGGTGGCGCTGCCTTTCAGCGAGATGAAGCACCGGGCCCCTTCTGATCTTCGCCAGACTGTGCGCAATGTGTTCCGGTTTGTTAAGCTGGCAAAGGAGATTCAACTGTGAATTTCATTGACATCAAGGAACTGCTGACCATTCTGGTAGTCTTTTCTGCCAATATTGTGGAGGCCATTACAGGATTTGCGGGAACCATGCTGGCCATGCCCGCAGCCATGCAGCTGATTGGGGTTATGGACGCCAAGATCGTGCTGAACGTGGTGGCACTGTTTGTCAGCAGTACAATATTGATGCAAAGCCGGAAAGACACAAACCTGAAGGAAGTGTACAAGATATCCGGGCTCATGGTCATTGGCATGGCCGTTGGTTTATATCTGTTCAATCTGCTGCCGGTGGATTGGCTCTCCCGGCTGTACGGTATTTTGATCATCCTTGTGGCGATCAAAGGCTTGTTTGTAAAAAAACAGTTTTCCCTGCCGGAATGGATGCTGCTTGTGGTGGTACTGGCCGCAGGGGTAATCCATGGAATGTTTTTGTCGGGCGGCTCGCTGCTGGTCATCTATGCAATTACGGTGCTGAAAGATAAAAGCGTTATGCGGGCCACGCTTGCTCCGGTCTGGATTTTTTTGAACCTGATCATTCTGGCGCAGGATATTTGGGCAGGCCATGTAACCAGTCATTGTTTGGTGCTGGCCGTTTGCTGCCTGCCGCCGGTATGCCTGGCACTTTATATCGGCAACCTGCTTCACAAACGAATCCCTCAGGATTTCTTTGTGAAACTGACGTATCTGCTGTTGATCCTGTCCGGCGCTTCGCTGTTTATGTGAGGCAGCAGTCCGCCTGCCTTATAAATTCTTATGCGATCTCTTACAGAAAACACCTCTGTGTTCGGCAGTAAGCAAACGCCTGTTTCCCATTTTACTGTGCGCAAGCCACCATACCTTTACAAGTCGCGGCGTTTCAAAACGCAGATGGATATTCCCACGGAAAAGGCCACCTTTCGGTGGCCTTTTCCGTTTTGATAAGCACAGCATGTTCAGGACACTTTCATCAGCCGGATCACCCGGTCTGCTTGTACCCTTTCCACCATAAATTGATATACCTTGACAGGAAAGATGCGGAAAGTTATAATGAACATTGTTCACATTGGAACGATTGGCTTTTCTGCTGCGCTTCCAATGCCCTGTGCGAAAGATAGCCAGCTTCACCATGTTCCCCCATGGACAGAGCGGCTATACCGCTATACAAAACGAGTCAATAAAGGAGATCTGAATATGAAACGGTATATGAATCTGGCGCTGCTGTACGATGTACTTGCCATGGTTGGCGGCGTATTTTATCGGGAGTTCACCAAGTTCAACGGCTTTACCGGCAAAACCACCCTCGGGGTCGTACATACCCATTACTTCCTGCCGGGCATGGTATTTTTCCTGTTGTTGCTTATGCTGGAAAAGAATTTTTCTTTCACCGGGGCCAAAACCGGGCGTGTCCTGATCGCCTATCAGGTTGGTCTGAATCTGACGGCGGTCATGTTTGTGGTACGGGGCATCACCCAGGTGCTGGGTACGGCCCTTTCCTCCGGTATGCTCATGTGATATTTTGTGCGGTATCGTTTATCCAGCGCCTTCAGGCGTTTGCAGGGATACCGTGTACACTCAAAACAGAACGTCTTTTTGTTTTCGCACTTTTGAATGGAACAGTTCTGGCAGGCTTTTCTCTCACCGCCATGACCGCAGCCATGGCAGGCAAGGCCCTTGCCCTGATATGCCTGGCACAAGGCACAGTTCATCCCGCAAGGCGCCACAAGCTGTTGTTGGGTCATTCTTTCTCTCCTGACTGCCGTGCAGGCATGTTTACGGTATCAGGCCAGTTCCAGGTAGAGAGCCGCCAGACCCATGGTGGCACGCAGACCATCCAGATGGGTGCGTTCCATGCCGTGGGAGGCATGCACGCCCGGGCCGATGAGCGCTGCCCGGCAATCCATGCCGGATCGCCAGGCGGCGCCCACATCCGAACCGTAGTGGGGGTAGATATCCACCGCGTAGTCCACGCCCTGCTCTTTGGCCAGCTGCACCAGCCGGCTGACCATGCCGTAGTCGTAGGGTCCGCCGCCATCCTTGGCACAGATGGAGACCTGGTGCTCGGTGCAGCTCAGGTCCTCGCCGATGCAGCCCATATCCACCGCCAGCAGTTCGTCCACCGTGGGCAGGGTGGCGCCGCCATGCCCTACTTCCTCATGGACAGTCAGGGTGAAATAGCTTTCGAACCGGGGGCGGGTGCCGGTTTCGTGCATCTGCCACAGCAGCGTCAGCAAGCAGGCGGCGCTGGCCTTATCGTCCAGGAAGCGGGACTTCACAAAGCCGCTTTCGGTGACGGTGGTCTTGGTGTCGTAGCAGACATAGTCCCCGGCAGCAATGCCCAGGGCCTGCACATCCTCTTTGCTGTGCACCTTCTCGTCGATGCGCACAGCCATGTTTTTCTCGTCCCGGGGGCGTGTAGCCGCATCATCCTGCACATGGACCGACGGGGACAGGCTGAGCACCGTACCGGTGTACATCTTGCCTTCCCGGGTGTAGATGCGGCAATACTCACCGTCCAGGGTGGGCAGCAGCGGGCCGCCTACCGTGGTGACCATCAGCATGCCATCGGCGGTGATGGAGCGTACCATCAGGCCCAGGGTATCCACGTGGGCACAGAGTCCTATCTTGCGGCCGCTCTCCCGGCCGGGCACCGTGATCACCAGATTACCCTTGTTGGTGCGCCGGGTGGCAAAGCCCAGTTCCCGGGCAATGCCCTCCGCCACCGTGACCACTTTTTCAGTGTAGCCGGTTGGGCTGTCCTGCCCCAACAGCTTTTGCAGCGTATCCACCAGGAAAGCCCGACGGGCTTCCAGCATCTTTTCCTCTGTCATGTTTCCCAACCTTTCTTTGCAATGCATTTTCTGACTCCATCTTACAAAAAATATTTTCCGTTTGCAAGGGGATGCTTCCGGAAAGCTTTTATAACCGGGCCATCCCGGAAGGCCGCAATTCCCGGAAACAGCACAAAAAACCGCCCGCAGAAGTTTTTCTGCGAGCGGTTTTTGCTTTTTACAGCCAGATGTTATGTTCCAGACCTTTCAGCCGGGCTTTATAATCCCGGATCAGTTCCTCGGTGTTTTCTCCGTCGGGGAAGGTAACGAGATAATCCTCCCCTGCCTGGTGAAAGCCCACAATCCCTGCCAGGCCCGCCATTTCGGCCACCTTGACGAGGGTGTGATAATCGTACTCTTGGGAACTGATCAAAAGATGCATGGGGGACGCTCCTTCCCGGAAATTTGCCGGCAGGACCGGCACAGGGTATTTTCTTTAGCGTACCACAAAGGTACCGCCCGGCGCAAGGGTCAATCCACCTGGACCACGCCGTTGTCTTTGACGGTGATGGTCATGCCGTCCTTCACATAGGCAAGGAAGTCCTCGCCCAGGCAGTCGATGACCGGCATGCTGATGTCGTCCAGCCAGACGGCGGCCAGCACCGAACCGGCAGCGGCCAGGGAGTCGATGGGGTTGGAGAACAGCAGGCAGGCGGGCTGGCGGTTCATGGAACAGGCGCAGTAGAGCACCAGACCGCCGGTGGTGGAGCCGATGGTCTGGGGCAGGCAGAGGGCCTTGCCCGCCATGGGCTTGCCGTAAAGGTCGGGGTTGTTCTGGTCGCCGCAGGTAGCCTTTTTGTCCCCGAACTGCAGGGCTTTCTGAAAGGAAGCCAGGGTGTTCAGTCCCCCGTGGGAGACCAGGGCCGGGGCCGTCACACAGCCCGGGGCCACCACACGTCCTTGAAACTCTCTCATTTGCGGGGACCTCCTTTCGTGATCCGGTCCAGAATTTCCGCCTCGGTATAGTAACGGGCGGTGGTATAGGTACGCAGTTTGTTGGAGCAGGTGATCACCGGCATGGGCCCGCACAGAGGGTTGTTCATGTACATCAGCGGGCAGATGCAGGAAAGGATCACGCCGGTGGCCGCCAGCCGGGGACCGTACTCACCGCTTTCAAAGGCTTTTTTGACGCCGGGGGCAGTGGTGAACACCGTGGGGATGCACACCTTGCTGCGTCCGGCTTCTTTCAGGGCCGTTTCCAGCCGTTCGGTCCAGTCTTTCAGCTGCTGCAAGCTCAGGTGGGGGCAGCCCACAAAGCAAAGTTTGGGGGTGGCGTCGGGATTCTTCCACACCAGGGGGTAGTTGTCCTTGACCCGCTGCAGTTCGGCGTCATCGATCACATACTCTTTGGCGTCGGGCAGAATCAGGTCGGTGCCCTGTTCCCTGGCTTCGGGGGTCAGCCCATCGATGTGGTACAGCCCCACCGCGCCGTTGGAGGCGGTGGCTGCGCCGAAGTCTTTCAGGTAGGCGCAAGCCGCGTCGTCCAAGTCATTGCCCAGCCATTTATCCAGGCCCATGACGTAGGGCACATCCTCCATGACCTTCATGCCGATGGCAGAGCCCAGCAGCTGGGCTTCGGGTTTTTGGGTGGTTTCCACCCGGATGACCCAGCTGGCCTTGCGGCCCTCGTCGGTGAGCAGGCCGAAGTAGGGCACATACCCGGCCACCGAGCCCATCAGATCCATAATGCCGGAGTTGCGGTTGCACCGGGCCCCCAGCACCGAGTTGGCGTAGACCACGGCGCTGGATTCCGCCCAGCTGAGCACATCCCCCTTGGCGGGGCGGTTGCCCTGCTGGTCCAGGTAGCAGGCGCAGCTGAAAGCGTCCTCGTTCATCAGGCCCAGCTGTTTCAGCTGATTCTCATAGAAATCCTGCTTGCTGTACATGAACTTTTTGAAAACCAGATTCTGCAGGAAATTGGCAGGTACGTTGGGGTCCAGGGGACGGGGGTCCACCGAGAATTTCTGCCCCGACACGGCGCCTGCCTCGATGAGCTGATTCATCAGATCATACACCGGGCCCAGGGCCTTGAGGCCGAAGGAGGTGACCAGGTGGTTGTAGCGGGAGGTCACCGGCACCAGTTTTTCGGCGCCGAAGATCTGGCCGTACATGATCAGGGTCTTCATGACCTTGGCCATGGTTTCGCCTTTTTCGCCGTCCAGCATGGCCTGCTGTTCTTTTGTCAGTTCCATGAGGTTGCCTCCTTACAGTTTCATGCAGACATCCCACGCACGCCAGATAACGGTGCGCAGGTTGCCCACCTTGTGGGCATCGCCCACGATGTGCACACGGCGGCTTTTGGGCGCCAGAGGTGCCGGGCGGTAGCCCACCGACAGAATGACCGAATCGGCGGGGATTCCCCGGGTGGCGCCGTTCTTATCGGCCACCACCACGCTGCCGTCGCGGATCTCTTTCAGGGAAGTTTCCAGGCAGACGGGCACCTGGTTGGTCTTGAAGAAGTCCCGCAGATAGCTGGCGTTGGCAAGGCAGACGCCGGTGACCGCAATGAGATCGTCCTTCATTTCCACGATGGTGGGCTGCTTGCCCTGGAGGTAGAGATCATAGGCGATCTCGCAGCCGGTAAGGCCGCCGCCCACGATGACCACCTTCTCCCCTACGGGAGCGCGGCCCAGCAGGTAATCCACCGCCTGGATGCCCTTTTCGGCACCGGGCACCGGCAGGTTCACGGCCTTGGCGCCGCTGGCCACAATGATCTCATCGGCCTGCAGGGCGTCCAGATCGGTGACTTCGGTGTTCAGCTTGACGGTCAGGTTGGGGTACTTGGTCAGTTCCCGGGCGTACCAGGCCAGCAGTTCCCGGTCCTTTTCCTTAAAGGAAGGGGCAGCCGCCGCCACAAACACGCCGCCCAGGGCGCCGGTCTTTTCGTACAGGGTCACGGTATGGCCCCGCTGGGCGCATACCAGGGCGGATTCCATACCGCCGATGCCACCGCCGATGACCGCAATGTTCTTTTTGCGGTCCGCCGGGGTGATGCGGTATTTTTTCGTCTGCATGGTGCGGGGGTCCAGGGCACAGCGGGCCATTCCCCGGGTATCGGGCAGGGTCTGGGTGTTGGCGTGGCCCTTGTGGTGGGACAGGTTGAAGCAGCCGTTATGGCAGCAGATGCAGGGGCGGATGTCCTCCATCCGGTCCTCCAGCAACTTGGTGACCCATTCGCCGTCGGCCAAAAACTGCCGGGCCACGCCCATGGCGTCGATACGCCCTTCGGCGATGGCCTGGGCGGCCACGTCGGGTTCCATACGGCCCGCACAGACCACCGGGATGTCCACACAGCTCTTGATGTGGGCCACATCCTCCAGGTTGCAGTTCTGGGGCATGTACATGGGCGGGTGCGCCCAGTACCAGGAATCGTAGGTGCCGTTGTCCGCATTGAGCATGTCGTAGCCGGCCTCCTGCAGATAGCGGGCGGCCTTTTCGCTCTCCTGCATATCCCGGCCGATCTCGGTGTAGTCGGTCTCGCCGGGCAGGGCGCCGTAGCAGAAATCCTTCACCTTGGACACGGCGCTGTACCGCACCGATACCGGGTAATCCGCCCCGCAGGCCGCCTTGATGGCCTTGACGATCTCCACCGCAAAGCGGTAGCGGTTCTCAAAATTGCCGCCGTAGGCATCGGTGCGGTGGTTGGTGTATTTCATGGCAAACTGGTCCAGCAGGTAGCCTTCGTGCACCGCATGGACCTCCACACCGTCCACCCCGGCTTCCTTGCACAAAACCGCCGTCTTGGCAAAGGCTTCGATGATCTCCTCGATCTGGGGAACCGTCATCTGGGGGCAGGTGATCTCCGGCGCCCAGCGGGAGGGCAGCGGGCTGGGGCTGGCCAGCTGATAGTTGGTGTCCAGAATGGGCTTGGCCAGGGTGCGCAGCACGGGGTTTTTGTGCAGGGGCAGCACCTGATCGGAAATGCCCCAGGACCGGCCCATGCCCGCGGTGATCTGCACAAACAGCTTGGCGCCGGTCTGGTGGATCTCTTCCATGTAGGGTTTCAGTTCCCGGAACATCTTTTTGTTCTGGTAAAGCCACCGGCCGCCGATGGTGTCCCGGATGGGGGCAATGCCGGGGATGATCAGGCCCACATTGTTGCGGGCCCGCTCCAAAAAGAAGTTGGCCGCTTCCTTGTCAAAGTGGTTGGGCTCCATCCAGCCGAACAGCGAGGTGCCGCCCATGGGGCAGAGGACGATCCGGTTCTTGATCTCCACCTTGCCGATCTTCCAGGGGGTAAAAAGCGCTTCATAGGTTTGCTTCATGCCATCGCATCCTTTCTGTGCAGGGGCCGGCGGGGCCCGTATCAAAGGCCCGCCGGCCGGCAGCAGTTTCTATTCACAGTATACCATCCGCCCCGGTTCGACACAACGGAAACCGGGCACATTTACCGAAGTTTTACCGGGCCAGAGAGAAGGTGAACACCGCGTTGGGATCGTCGTAGTTTTCGTTGGTGACCCACAGCACGGTTTTCTGGGTCAGGTTGTACACGGCGCTGTGTACGGTGCAGCTGTTTTTGTCGTCGTTGTCCCAGCCGCGGCGGCCCACCGCCTGCAGAATATCCATGGCTGCCTGCTCGTCCGCCACCACGCCGTCGGTGGCCTGCAGTTCCTGGTACAGGCGGTCGTAGCGGTCGGCGCCCTTCTTGTTTTCGGCGGGCACCCCATCATAATAACCGGGCTGCAGCACGAAATTGGTAACCACCTGGTAATTGCTGGCGGCTTCCCGTTCGCCGATGGCGCTGTCCTGGTCGTTGTAGACCACTTTCAGGGTGCGCTGGCTGCCGTCGTTGTCGGTGGTGTCCACGGCGCTGTCGTTGGTCCATTCCAGAATGGCGCTCTTGCCGGTGGAATCGGCCACCATGTAATGGTAGGAAGTGTTGGCCGAGTCGTGCAGGTCATAGCTGGAAGCGATCTCCACCGCTTCCTCCACGCTGTCGGCGTAGTCCAGGATCAGCCGCAGCAGGGTGGTGGAGGTAAAGTCCGGCTTGTCGGTGTCCTGGTCGGTGGCCACGGTTTCCTCGCCGCCCTGGTAGGTCATGTAGATGCCGCAGCTGACACCTGCATCGTTGATGCCGTCCAGCGGGGCGTAGGGGGCCGCCAGGCAGATGACCTTGTCCATCAGGCCGGTCATATCCTGGTCCACATCGATGCCCAGGAACTGCAGGTCCACCGTGGAGATGGTGGCATGGCGGCCTTCGTTGGCCTCGGTAAAGACCAGCATGGCGTTGGTCTTGGAGAAGTCGTAGTTGCGGGCAAAGAGGGCATCCCCGTTTTCGGCGGTGGCCGTAAAGGAGGAGCAGCCGATCTCGGGGGCGGTCATGTTCAGGTTCACCACACCGTGGGTGATGTTGTCGGTGATGAACTGAATCAGTTCGGTATCACTGGACACACCGCCCTGGGCCACAAAGTCATCCAGGTAAAAGTCCCCTTTCACCTCCATGGAATAGACCGCGCCGTCCAGGTGGTCGTCGTTGCGCTCCCGCAGCATCCGGATGCTGGCCACCGAGCTGATCTCGTTATGCCAGACGGCCCAGATGCCCGCAAACGCCAGCACCAGCAGTACCACGAGCACGGCCAGCACCGTGAGCAGGATCTTTTTTACACTTCTTTTGGGTTTGGTTTCTACCGCATTCATTCTCTTTTTCCTTTCCTCTTTCCGTTTATTCCGGGATTCCCTCGTCGGCCAAAGCGCGCAGGTTGTCGGCAATGGAGCCAAGGGCTTTATAGAAAACGGCCCGTTCCTCGTCGGTCAGGTCTTTGCCCCCGGCTTCCACCGCCCGGGATGCCCGCTGCCGCACCTGGATGGCGGCGGTACGTCCGGCTTCGGTAAGCAGTACCGCACCGCCGTAACCGCCCTCCTTGCGCACCAGGCCCTTCTCTTCCAGAATGGCCAGCATGCGGGAAGCGTCGGATTTATCCTTAAGGCACAGTTCGCACAGTTCCGGAACCGTGATGCCCGCCGGGTAGCGGTACAAAATGGTCAGGTAGGTGGCATGGGCCCCCTTGAGACCGTACGCCTTCATTTCCTCCCCTGCCAGCTTATGCCAGCAGCGGGAGATCTCCGCAATAGCCAGAGAGAACCGTTCAAACCGCTCGATCATGGACAAACTCCTTTCGTTCCCAGAAGTTGAAAACACAACTTTATGAGTATAGCAATAAGAAGTTGAAGTGTCAACTTCTTCCAGCCGTTTTTATTTTATTGTGTGCACTCTACTTCAAAAGCGTGAAGTTTCCCCTGCCAGGTTCACCAGTCCCCGCCCCCTTTTGTTTGCAGCTATTTCCCGCTGCTTTGTCTATTTTTGGTTATGGGCACGGTAAAAAAAGTAAATCCCGGCTGATGCGGCGGCAAACTGGGGATGGCAGGTTATTTGTTGCAACATCACACTTCTGCCCAAAAGCGAAAACGGTATTTTGGGCAATTTACCCCTTGACCGGACGGGAAAAATCGATATAATAGAATTAGAATAATTCTAAAAAGCGGTGTTGAGTACTGTGACGAAATATGGAAAGCAAATTTTAGAGATCGTAAGTTCCTCCCGCAGCCACATGACGGCTGAGGAGATTTTTTGGGCGCTTCGGCAGACCTACCCGACGGTGGTGCTGGCTACGGTGTACAACAACCTCAACCGCCTGCTGCAGGAGGATCTGATCCGCAAGATATCGGTGGAAGGAATGCCCGACCGGTATGACCGTATCCAGCGCCACGACCACCTGGTGTGCAGAGCGTGCGGCAAGCTGATGGATATTGACCTGGGCGACCTTACCGAACAGTTTGAAAAAAAGGCGGGAATCCCCATTTTGTCCTATGATCTGAAACTGAACGTTTTGTGTGAAGCCTGCCGGAACAAAAGAAAATAAAAAGGAAGTGAGCCAACTGAACCATTTACCATTGTCAGTCCGAGTTGCCATTGAGGCAGACAACCCCAGCATCGTTCGTTGGGAAGAAAAATGTATCCGCTGCGGTATGTGCAAGGAAGCCTGCACCAACCTGATGGGGGTACACGGAAGCTACACGTTGGAGCAGACAGGCGGCAAAGCACTGTGCATCTACTGCGGCCAGTGCGCCAATGTCTGCCCGGTGGACAGCATCACCGAGCGGGACGAAACGCCGCAGGTGCAAAAGGCCATCGCCGACCCGGACAAGGTGGTGGTGGTCAGCACTTCCCCCGCCGTCCGTGCCGCTCTGAGTGAGGAGTTCGGCATGGAGCCGGGCGCCTTTGTAGAAGGGAAAATGGTCGCCCTGCTGCGGGCCCTGGGGGTCGATTATGTGCTGGACACCAACTTTGCCGCCGACCTGACCATTGTGGAAGAAGCCAGTGAGCTGATCCGCCGCATCACCGAGAAGGACCGTCCCCTGCCCCAGTTCACCAGCTGCTGCCCCGGCTGGGTGCATTTTGCGGAGATCTACGCCCCGGAACTGCTGCCCCATCTGTCCACCGCCAAAAGTCCCATCGGCATGCAGGGCCCCACGGTGAAAACCTATTTTGCCAAACAGATGGGCCTGGACCCCACACAAATCGTCCACGTGGCCCTGACCCCCTGCACCGCCAAAAAATTTGAGATCCGGCGGGAAGAAATGCACGCCGCCGGCGATTACCACGGCGCGGAAGGGATGCGGGACACCGACCAGGTGATCACCACCCGGGAACTGGCCCGGTGGGCCAAGGCCGCCGGCATCGACTGGGATGCCCTGCAGGATTCCGCCTACGATTCTTTGATGGGCAAGGCTTCAGGCGCGGGCGTCATCTTTGGCAACACCGGCGGTGTGATGGAGGCGGCGCTGCGTACCGCCTACGCCTATCTCACCGGCCAGGATGCCCCCCCAGACCCTGCTTCAGTTGCAACCCGTCCGTGGCTATGAAGGCGTACGGGAAGCCCAGGTGGAAATCGGGGAACTGACGCTGCAGGTGGCTGTGGTGTACGGCACCGCCAACGCCCGCGCTTTCCTTAAACGGATGAAGGAGAACGGCAAGCAGTACCACTTTGTGGAAGTCATGGCTTGCCCGGGGGGCTGCATCGGCGGCGGCGGACAGCCCAAAGACCTGATGAAAGACGCCGACGATACCCGCAAGCGCCGCATTGCCGCCCTGTACCGGCGGGACGAGGCCATGACACTGCGCACCAGCCACGAAAACCCCGAGATCAAAGAAGTGTACGAAGCCTTCTACGGCAAGCCCCTCAGCCCGCTGGCCGAACAGATGCTTCACACCAGCTATCAGGACCGAAGCGACCTTCTGCATAAAGAAAATACGACTACAGTAAAAGGAGATACAAAGCTTATGAAAAAGTGGAAATGCAAAATCTGCGGTTACATTCATGAAGGCGACAGCGCCCCGGAGGCCTGCCCCATCTGCAAGCAGCCTTCTTCCGCCTTTGAACTGATCGAGGAAGCCCCCGCCAAGGGCACCAACAAATACGCCGGCACCCAGACCGAAAAGAATCTGGAAGCCGCTTTTGCCGGGGAGTCCCAGGCCCGGAACAAGTACACCTACTTCTCTTCCGTAGCCCAGAACGAAGGCTACGAGCAGATCGCCGCCCTGTTCCTGCAGACCGCGGAAAATGAAAAGGCCCATGCCAAACTGTGGTTTGAAGAGCTGCACGGTGTAGGCAGCACTGCCGAAAACCTGCTCCACGCTGCCGAAGGCGAAAACTACGAGTGGACCGACATGTACGACAGCTTTGCCAAAACCGCCGAGGAAGAGGGCTTCCCGGAACTGGCTGCCAAGTTCCGTCTGGTGGCTGCCATTGAAAAGCGCCACGAGGAACGCTACCGTGCCCTGCTGCACAATGTGGAGACTGCCCAAGTCTTTGAAAAGAGCGAGGTCAAGGTATGGGAGTGCCGCAACTGCGGCCACATCGTGGTAGGCACCGCCGCCCCGGAGGTTTGCCCCACCTGCAACTACGCCAAGAGCTTCTTTGAAATCCACAGCGACAACTACTGATTCCGGCCGAACCAGGCCGTAAGATAAGGAGCCGGGCTTTCCCGAGAAGGGAGAGCCCGGCTCCTTTTTTGTTCGCTGCCCTGCGCACCGCACCCGTATGCCATACCGGCAGCACCAACAGCAAGCGGCACGCCGCCCTTCCGGAATGGAAAGACGGCGTGCCGCTTATTGGGATAATTGGGAAGAAAAAAGCAAAACGGGTTGACCTTACGGGCGCGGTACGTTGTTGAGCCGCTCGTTGAGCGCCAGGAGCATCTCCTTGGTGATCTTGTTCTCGGTCATGTTGCCCATAAGGTTGGTCAGGCGCAGGATGGTGAAGCCGCCCAGCATCTGGGACAGGTCAGCACCGCCGCCCATTCCGGAAGAACCGGCGCCCATGCCCACCATGGCCATCAGCTCACCCATGACGGCACGGCCGCCCTCGGTGGCAGAGATGTCCTTGATGGTGTCGTTGAGGGAGAAGAAGCCCTCTTTCTCGGTAATGTCGAACCAGTTGAGGATGGCGCCCTGTTCCTTCAGGCGGTAGCTCTCATCAAACTGGTCCACATGGCAGATGGTGCCGCTGTCCCGCAGGTCCCCGGCCACGGCCACCAATTCGGTGGTGCCGTTGTTGGGCACGGTAAAGCGGAAGAAGTGATCCTCGGCCTTCTGCACGCCCATGGATACACCGTTGGCGAAGAGTTCCACTTCCGGCTGGTTGGAGTACTGCGAGCCGCGCAGCGGATGCAGTCTCACCACGTGGACTTCAATATCTTAACGGTGGTCACGTCACAGCTGGCGCAAAACATCACGAAAGTATACAATTTCTACAAACGAAACAACTGGTTGTATCAACAATACATCCCCTGCATGGACCCAATGGAAGAGCAGCGCGGCGGCAACGGATACTCCCTTACTCCGCAGGCATACGCCGACTTTTTGAAAAAACTGTTCGATCTGTGGTATCAGGATTTCACACAGGGTTTTATTGTTTCCATTCGTTACTTTGACAATCTTCTGCGCATCATGAACGGTATTCCCCCCGAAAGCTGCGCCATGACAGGACATTGTAATGTCCAGTATCTGGTAGAAGCGGACGGCAGCGTATTCCCTTGCGACTTCTATGCCATTGACAAGTATTGTCTGGGGAATCTGAAAACAGACTCCATTGAGCAGTTGGATGACAAGCGGCACAGCCTTCGCTTTGTGGAAAGTTCCAAAGAACTTACCGGAAAATGTGCAAACTGCACATGGTATGGTCTTTGCCGCGGCGGCTGCCGCAGAGATTATACGCAGGAAGAGGACAGTCACAACTATTATTGCGAAAGCTATAAAGCCTTTTTTGAATATGCGTACCCAAGACTGTCTCACATTGCAAACCTAAGCAGACAGAGGTCTTTGTTCCGATAAAAGCCTTTTCAGATGCTTTTGGGTTGTCTCTATCTAAAATCTGGGAGAAAATAGCTGGCGAACCCGCTTTTGGACGTTTTCCCCTCATTTTCTACACAAAAAAGCGGAGCTCCCCGGCGTACTGCCGAGGAGCTCCATCGCTTAGAAGAAGGGGAGAAAATGGCTTATGGGGTGTTGCCTGCCTCACTGAACGGGCATCGAAATTGCCAAGTGCAGAACCAAACCGGCTGCGCCGCACAGGCACATCGTCAAGATGGGATTCATTTTGAACCGCCGCAACAGGAAGAGTGCAACCACAAAGCTGCCCGCGCCAATCCAGTCTACCGCATTTATGGCAGGCGCAGCGCCGCTGAACAGGACCATCATCAGGATGGACAATCCGGCACCGAGAATCAGTGCCACCACCACGGGGCGCAGGCATGCGAGGACATTTTGCAAAAGGGACAGATCCCGGTATTTCTTATACACCAGCGCCAACAGGGACACCAGAATCAACGCCGGCGTAATGCATCCCAACGTTGCGATGATCGCACCAGGAATACCGGCAATGCGGATGCCCACAAACGTGGCAGAATTCACCGCAATGGGACCGGGGGTCATCTCGGCAATGGTGATCAGGTCCGTAAATTCCTGTAAGGTCAGCCACGGGTGGATCTCCACCACCTGACTCTGAATCAGCGGCATAGCCGCATATCCGCCGCCGACGCTGAAAAGTCCCACCTGAAAGAAGCTGAGAAATAATTGAAGATATCTGGCCAGTTTACAATGCCATTACCATTAAAGGAGAAAATCTATGCGAGCAGGATTTTTTCAATACGATGTTGCTCATGACCGTCACCTGAATCTTTGCCACCTGAAACGTGTTTTGGAGCAATGTCAATGTGAACTCCTTGTATTGCCTGAATTATCTCTGTGCGGATATCTGTTCGGGACCCGACAACAGCTGTCTTGCTTTGCAGAAAATGTTCCATTCGGACCTTCCACACAAGAAATTCTCTCATTGTCGAATCGGTATGGTCGCACCATCATTTTTGGTCTTGCAGAAAAAGAAGGTACCAGGTTATTCAACACGGCTGTAATTGTAAGTAAAGGCCGGTACATTGGCAAATACCGGAAAATCCATCTCTCGGATTTTGAGAAGCGTTTATTTGACCGTGGAAAAGAAAATCCAGTATTTACGGTGGATGGAATAACCATAGGCATACAGATCTGTTTTGACCTGTGGTTTCCTGAAATTTCCCGGGAGCAAATTCGACAAGGTGCAGACCTATTATGTGTATTGGCAAATTTTGGTGGAGACACCACCTACCATATTACAAAGATACGCGCTATTGAAAACCTTACCCCTCTGATTTTGTGTAACCGGATCGGGGCAGAGTCCATGCCGGAAATGAATGCGGCGTTTTTGGGAAAAAGCACGATTGTATCTGGACAAGAAGACCGGCCTGTATCACGGTCTCTTCGACGAAAAGCCCCGCACGACCGACGAAGTGATCGAAGTGATCAAGGATATGGCATACAAATTCCCATTCGTCATCGTGGAAGATCCTCTGGGTGAGGATGATTTCGAAGGCCATGCGCGGATCTGCCGCGAAGTGGACATCCAGATCGTGGGCGACGATTTGTTCACTACCAACTCCAAGCGCGTCGTTCAGGGCATCAAAGCTGGCGCCGCCAACACCGTATTGCTGAAGGTCAACCAGATCGGCACCATCTCCGAATCTCTCGAGATGATCCAGCTGGCTTATGAGAACGGGTACGGCGTCATGCCCTGCAGCAGCCGCGGCGAAGGCATCAGCATCGTGGATTACTGTGTCGGCATCAATGCAGGAACCATCCGCGAATCCTGCCTCGGATCTTCCGGCAGCCGCTTCCTCGAAATCGAACGCGAACTGGGCAGGAACGCTGTCTTCGCAGGCAAGCGCGGCCTGAAAGGCCGTCGCTTCCAGCAATGATTGGATGGCAAGGGAGGATAATACTATCATGAAAGAATCTTTGATTACAGCCGTGACCGCAAATCAAGGTTATTCCGATTACGGCCCCCCGCCGTCGTGGTAACAGTGGAAACCGCGGGCGGCGCAACCGGTACCGCCTCTTATATGCAAAGTGCCTCTTTCGGCGAATTCTACGGCGATTCCCTGCTGGACGAAAAGAAGGAGTTCGAGGGAAACGGCGTCCTCTCCGCCTGCGCGATCATCAACTCCGTGATCGGCCCCGCACTGATCGGGAAAGACGCATTCCAGCAATCCCAGATTGACGAGATCATCATGGATTCGCTGCGCACCACGCATCTGACATGCGCGGTAAATATCACGTCCCCTGTTTCGTTTGCCGTGCTCAAGGCCGCCGCGGCAGCGAAGGGCGAGCCGCTGTACCGTTATCTGGGCGGCGCCAGCGCGTTCACGCTCCCAGTTCCCGGATTCCTGTGCGCATCCGGCAGCAACCGTTACGGCGTGTACGATGATGCACAGGGCAAGCCGAATTACGCGTTTGTCGCTTACGGATTTGACAACCACGACGACGCCGATTATGCTATCTGGGAAGTAGAAGATGCGTGGGAAAACATGATTGCCAAGGAATACGGCGTCCGTCCCCACCGCGGTTTCTCCATGGCCATTCCCAGCGGCCGCATCACAGCCGACCAGCAGATGTGGGAACTGATGAACCGCTGCATCAGAGAAAAGGGCTATGAAGGAAAGGTCGGCCTGCACGCCGATCTGTCCGCACACGCTTTCTGGAATGCCGAGAAAAACATGTATGCCGGCCTGTTTGACACGCAGGAACGCACCAGAGATCAGATGATTGAAACCGTGCTGGAAATGGCACACAAATATAACTTTGTCATCATCCAGGACCCGCTGAACACCTGGGATCTGGAAGGCTATGCGAAGCTGACGGCAGAATCCGGCGTGCAGATTGTCGGCTCCGACGTATTCGGAACAGACCTCGACCGCCTGCATCAGTGTCTCGTGGGCAAGTGCTTCAATACGATGCTCCTGCGGGTTCAGAAATATCCCACTTTCAGCGACTGCGTGCGTGCGGTCAACATGGCGTCCAGCTACGGCGTGGGCGTGATGCCGATGGACAGCGCAGGCGAAGACGAGGACATCGTCGATTACGCGATTGGTTTCCACTGTGGCACCATTTATATGTCCGGCCCGTCCTGCCACGGCAACCGGATGCCTCTGCTGGAGGATATGATCGGCCCGCGCGTCCGGTTCTTCGGACGCTATGGCCTGAAAGGAAAGGCATTCGAGCTCAGACATCAGACCGACGGATGAGAAAGGAGCGTTCCGATGCGCATACAGAATCTTGAACGGCTGCAGAACCACGGAAACATTCAGGGCCGTCAGCAGGTACTGGAAATCCTGGAAGCAGGCCTGCAGGCTGCAGACCCCTACTACAATACTCTGCGGCTGATCCGCATAGAAAACGGTGCGCTGTTGGTGGGCGATCCCGCCTTTGAGCCGATCGGAGACCCGCGTGCCGGCGTGAGCCGGTATCCTCTGGATAAGCTGGGGCGTATCTTCGTGTTCGGTGCAGGCAAGGGCATCCAGCAGATCGCGAAGGGGCTGGAAGAAGCTCTGGGCGACCTGCTCACAGGCGGCCACATCATTCTGAAGCATGGAGATCCCGATGTTCTCAAAAAGATATCCGTAACATGGGGCGGCCATCCCATTCCGGATGAGCACTGCGTTGAAGGCTGCCGCAAGATCGTGTCCATGATCGAAGAAGCCGACCTGCAGCCGGAAGATCTCGTGTTCACTATCGTGGGCAATGGGGTTTCTTCCCTGCTGACGCTGCCCGCACCGGGGCTTTCTCTTGAGTCGGTAAAAAAGGTAACGCGCATTCTTCAGATTGAGAAGGGCGCCACCACGCGGGATCTAAACTACATCCGCAATGAGATCGACCAGCTGAAGGGCGGCCGCATCACCCGTTTGCTGCGCCCGGCGCAGATGGTGCATCTGCTGTCGGTAGACTGCAATTACGGCGTTACTGCATTTGTGGGCTACCGCGGCCTCACCGAAGGTAACGTCTGGCTTCACAGCCTGCCGGATTGCACCAGCAAGGAGCGGGCCATTCAGGCACTGCATCAACTGGACGCATGGGATCTGATGGACAAGGAAGTCCAGGACCACCTTCTCAACATGACCCCCGAGCAGGAAGCGCTGAAAAAGCCGGAGTTCGAAGCCATGAACTGCCGCATTTTCGGCATGATGCCGGACCCGTTGGGCGTTGAACCCGCCGTGAAAAAGAAATGTGAGGAAATGGGGTTACCCTGTCACACTGTCTGCAAGGCGCATTTCCTCGAATCGGCGGAAGCCGGTAAGTTCACCGCCAGTATTGCCAAGCTCATCGCGGCGGAAAATCAGCCGTTTAAAGCTCCGTGCGTGTTGCTGATCACCGGCGAAAAGATCGTGAAAGTAGGCGCGAACGGCGGCGTTGGCGGCCGGAATCAGGAATTCTGTATTTCTGCGGCGCTGCAAATCGCCAATCAGGACCGCATCGTCATCGCCTCGGCGGATACCGACGGCACAGACGGTCCCGGCGGCTACTTCTGTGAGGAAGCCAAAGAACTGGGTGTTGCCGCCCTGGCCGGTGGTATCGTGGATGGCTTTACGATCCGGGAAGCTGAACATCGTGGTGTTGACCTGCGGGAAGCTCTCAAAACTCACGCCACCTCCAAAGCACTGTGGGATCTTGACAGCGGCATCTGGACAAGCCAGAACATCAGCGTACAGGACATCGTGGTCGTCCTGATTCAGGAGCCGACCTCTCACCAATAATCACTCAAGTAAAAACCCGTGACTGTTCTAAAAGACAGTCACGGGTTTTTGCATATAATTTTCCATATAAAAAGAGCGGGACCATCTACAATGCTCCCTCCTGCACTGCCTGTTTCAGGATGTTCCGCAGCAGCTTACAGGTATTTTTGACCTTTCCTCTGGGTGCATTGTCAAAAAAGCGCCTCAGTCGTGCGGATGTCAGTTCCTCAAGCTCATATCTTCCCAATCCGGGCAGAAGGGGGTTTTAAGCAATCTTTTGTAAGATTGCACAGTTCTGTCACTAATAGAATATTCAGTCTTCCTGGCTTTGAGATAATCCATAGCCCAATAGATGAAGAAATCGGATGGCTCCAAAGGCCAAGAAACGGCGTTGCCGTTCCAACCGCTGCTGCGAAGTGATAGATTGTCCCCCGTTCTCAGAACGCGAGGCTGATTGCGATGAGAAACATGGCATAGTAGTAGGTCAAAAGATTGGCGACGTGCACGGCAGGGTGCTTTGCATGGTAAAAATACAGGAACAGGATCAGCAGGTCCGAAACCCAAAACAGCGCCGCCCCGGCCAGCACCAGAAAGCACCAGGGCTGGGCGACGCCAAAGGCCAGCTGCAGACCCTTGCCCAGCAGTGCCGAGACAAAGGCTGCGTAAAGAATCACCCAGGGACGCATCCGCCCGGTCCGCATTCCCGGCATGCCCGACAACACCGCCGCGCCGACAGCCCCCAGCACCGCAGCCAGCGGCACCAGCCAGTCCACGGGCTGCAGCCGGCACAGCCCCCACACAAACAGGGCGTGTCCGGCCAGAAAGGCTCCCAGTCCGGCCAAAAACAGACCCGGACGGCGCAGGTGGTTGTAGAGCGCCAGCACCACATCCCCCACTACACAGCACAGCAGCGCCGGTAGTAACCGCCAAAACGCTTCGGGACGGCTGCCCATGACAGCGCACACTGCCGCCACGGCCACAAAGCAGAGGCTGCACAGCGTTTTTTCGGGCATATACCCTCGCCCCGGCAGGCGCAGCCGCCGCACCAACAGCCACAGGGCGGCGGTGTAGGCCGCTCCCATTCCGGCGATACACGGTATGCTCACAGGCCGCGCCTCCTTTGCATTGCTTCCCTTTCAGTATAGGCTAAAAACGCCTGACCGTCAATTTGTGCCTACCCAAAAATCCAGCAATGCCCATGAATAAGCGGTCTATTGAGGAGATCGGATGTGAGGATTGCCTAATTACGTTTTTCAGGATTCCCGCTCCCCAAAGACACTGTTATACCCGTCGGTAAATTTTGTGGAGCTTTTTCTGCAAAAAAGACCGACAGTGCCCCGTCATTTCCGGGTGGTTCCGTCAGCCCTTTTTGTCAACGCAGAAAAACACACTGTACGTTGCATCGAAAAGTTAAACAAAAAAATCTGCGCTTTTGCCGCATTACAAAAACAAGAAAAGACCCGGTTTTTTCAGACCGGGTCTTGGTGGTCGCATGGATAGGACTTGAACCTGCGCTCACCAGGTTATAAGGCACTGTTCACCATCAATCACACACGATCGATGCGTTTTTGGTTAAAGTCCCTTGCTTTCTGAGAACACCGTTTTCGAATATAATTCTTGAGGCGTTCCAACAGTGTGCCCCTCTGGACAATATCAATTTTGTCTAGATTCTTCATTATAAATCTGTGATTGTACGGATATCCTGCCCCATGCAGGAGACAAACACATCTCCATAGATTGCCACCGTTTTGGTCGCACCGGTCGTAGAAAGGGCATCCGGGATTTCCTTGAACTCAGCAGTTCCTTCCAAAAGATGCTCCAGACAGAATATGAGATTGGGCAGCACATCAGGTGCCAGAGGGGAACCAAATCCGCGGAAATCATGGTGGAAATTGTATACCGCATCATACTGATCCCGCATACTCCAGATTCTTTGCAAAGCATTCAAAGAGATTTGCGCACCTTCCCGCAGTGTAGGAGCAAGGTCTTTGTTCAGCAGCCAGTTGCAGTTGCAGGCATCACCGCACAGCAAGGTATGGGTCAGATCGTCAATAAACACCATTTCTCCTGCCGTATGCCCGGGGCAATGCCAGGCCGTAACGGTACGCCCGCCCAGATCAAAGGTTTGGCCATCCTCCAGTTCTTTCCAGACCGGCGTTTTGGGCCAGGGGCGTATATCGTTTTCGGGGTCATAGGCGTAGTACTTGCCTTCCCGCCGACGGATCAGTTCCGCATACTCCTTGCGAAAAGCCAGCGTTGGTGCAGTCGATTCATCCTGATTCTGCAAATCCTGCGGATGCATCCAGACCTCATCAAAAAATCCGGCTCCGCCAATATGATCGCCGTGGTTATGGGTGGCTACCACCGTATAGGGTTTATCCGTGATCCGGTTTTCCACCACCCAACGCAGATCTCCGATCCCCACACCGGTATCCAACAGCAAGGCACTTTTGGTGCCCACAATCACGAAACAGCTGGCACAGTCAAACTCGTCAATTTCAAAAATTCCGGGCCGACATTCATAAAAAGGCATCGTTTTGCATGCCATAACCACCCCTCCGTTTCTCAGGCAGCCTTTTTCTTGTTTACGACCTGATAGCAGTCGATGGCTACAGCCGCCAGCAGGATCAGGCCCTTGATAACGCTCTGCCAGTTGGAATTCACGCTCATAAGTACCAAACCGTTGTCCAGCATGCCCAGAATCAGCACGCCTACCACCGTACCGCTGATCTTGCCCTCGCCGCCGGCGATGGAAACACCGCCAAGGCAGGCTGCGGTCATGCAGTCAAATGCATAGCTGCTGCCGGCACCGGGCTGGGAGGCATTGGTACGGCCAACCATGATAAGCGCTGCAATGCTGGCAGCAAAGCCACAGAAGGTATACACAATGATTGTCAGCCGGTCCACATTGATACCGGCCAGGCGAGCAGCCTCACGGTTACCGCCGAGCGCATAGATTTCACGGCCCAGATAGGTTTTGTTCATGACCACCCAACCGAAGATGACAAAAGCGGCAAAGATAATGACCGGGATGGGGATGATTCCCAGGTAGCCCTGGCCAATTACGGTAAAGGCTTCCGGCATACCGGTGATGGGATAGCCGCCGGTGATAAGGTACGCCACACCTTCCAGAATCAACATGGTGCCCAACGTCACGATAATGGGCATGATGTGCAGCTTGACCGCCACCAGACCGTTGATGGCACCCATTACACAGCCAATGACGATGGTGGCAACGATTGCCACAGGAATGGGCAGGCCGGAATTGACCATCATATAGCCCACCAGCATACCATCAACAGCCATCTGACTACCGACCGACAGGTCCATACCGCCGCCGATCATGACCATGGAAACACCCACAACCACAATGCCGAACATGGAGCACTGCCGCACAATGTTGATGACGTTTTTGGCCGACAGGAAGTTGGGTGCCGCTACAGCAAACACCACAAACACTACGGTCAACAGGATGTAAATACCAAACTTTTTATAAATATCCACGAACTTTTTCATGCTTAGACTGCTCCTTTCATCGTACCGCCGGAGGCAAGATCCAGAATATAGTTCTGGTTGAAGTCCTTCTTCTCCACCTCGCCGGTCTTTTCGCCTTCGGCGATGACGACAATGCGGTCAGACATGCCCAACAGTTCCGGCATATCGGAAGACACCATGATGATGGATTTTCCGCCGTCCTCCACCAGACGGTTCATGAGTTTGTAGATTTCCTGTTTTGCCTCAACATCGATGCCCCGGGTAGGCTCGTCGAAAATGATGATCTGCGAATCTGCGGCCAACGTCTTGGCGATAACGACTTTTTGCTGGTTGCCGCCGGACAGGTTGCCCACCAGCTGATCCAGCGAAGGGGTCTTGATCTGGAATGCCTTTTCGTAGCGCTGGGCCACTTCTTTCTGCTTGTCTTTGCTGAGGAACGGCCCGTTACAGAAAGCCCGCAGATTGTTCATGACCACATTCCATTCGATGGACATTCGTAAAAAGACACCGTGGTTCTTGCGGTCTTCGGGTATATAACCGATGCCTTGCTCGATGGCTTTGCGGCAGGTAGAAATACGTACCTCCTTGCCATTGAGGAAGATCTTCCCACTTTCCAGCGGATCAGCGCCATAGAGCACCCGCATTAGTTCGGTCCGCCCGGCACCGACCAAACCTGCCAGGCCCAGGATTTCGCCTTTGTGCAGGGTAAAGGAAATATTGCGGTCCCCGTTACCGGTCACATTTTCCAAGCGGAGCACTTCCTCCCCTATGGTGTTATGGCGCGCAGGGTAGCTTTCTTTCAGTTCACGCCCCGCCATCATTGCGATAAGCTTCTTGCGGTCGATATCGCAGATATTCTCGGTTCCCACATACTGGCCATCCCGCATGACGGTGACACGGTCGGCCACCTCAAACAGTTCTTCCAGACGGTGGGATATATAAATAATGGTAACACCCTTCTTTTTCAGATCGCGGATGACCTGGAACAGGGTATCTACTTCGTTGACGGTCAGCGGCGCCGTGGGCTCGTCCATAATCAAAATTCGAACATTTTTACTGACCGCCTTGGCAATCTCAACGATCTGCTGGCAAGCCGGAGAAAGGCTGCGCACCGGCTGCGTAGGGTCGATGTTGACATGCATCTGGTCGAACAATTCTTTGGTACGGCGGATGCGCTCCTCATAATTCACGAACAAACCATCGCTGGTTTTTTGCCCCAGGAACACGTTTTCTGCCGCGCTGATCCCCGGCACCAGCGTAAATTCCTGGTAGATAACGCCGATTCCCTGCTCCTTGGACAGGATAGGGGTCATGGCCTCGAAGGTTTTGCCGCCGATGGTGATAGAGCCGCTGTCCGGCTGGATAGCACCGGACAGCACCTTGATAAGGGTGGATTTTCCGGCGCCGTTTTCACCGATCAGGGCATGAACTTCACCCTCCCGCACATCAAAGGAGACATGGTCGATTGCCACAACGCCGGGGTAGGTTTTTACAATATCCCGAATACTCAAGATGTTGGAGTCTGACATGGGACCCTTCCTTTCTAAAACAGCACTACCCTTGGCGGATAGTGCTGTTTTTTCATTTTCAGAATTTGTAGCAATCAGCCGGTGTACCAGTCGCTGATATTCTCCTTGGTCACTTCGGTGCCTTCCATCATAACCGGCGCATCAAAAGTTTCACCGGCCAGCAGACGCTCGCTGTACTCAAACATGATAGTGCCGATTGCCTCGCTGGCAATGGTACCGCGCAGGATATCGTTGTTGGCAATGCTGGTCAGAGCCTGATTGGTACCGTCACAGGAGAAGATGCCGAAGTCATCACTGTTCAGACCGGCCGCCTTGATGGCTTCCATAGCTTCAACCGCAGCCGCATCACCGTAGCAGGCGATCATGTTGAGGTCGGGATATTTCTGAAGCATATTCTCAGTGGTGGAAGTACCGCTGCCCACGATGTCCTTGCCGATATCCACAACTTCCAGCAAGTTGGCTTCGGGCATCATTTCCTGAATTTTGTCCTGGATGCCCTGGCCGCGGTTCTGCATGTCGGCATCCTGATAGGTGGTATAGATCACGTAGTTCACGTTCTCGGCGCCCAGCTGTTCAATGGCCCAGTTGCTGGCCATCTCGCCGATACGCTCGCCCCAGTTGTACTGGTCCACGTTCAGGCAGCAGTCATAAACAGCCGTTTCGACACCGCATTCCACAATTTTGACGCCCTCGGCTTGTGCAGCTGCCAGAGCATCATCACAGGACGTATCCGAGACCATGGCAACAATAACGTCACAGCCGGCGGTGACCATATTCTCGATACCCGTGACGGCGGTTGCCGAATCACCCGCAAAGTCTACACTGGTATATTCATAACCGTTGGCTTCGCAAGCGGCCTTCAGGTCGTTGTCGATGCCGATGAAGAATTCCGTCTGCAGGGTAGGTGCCAGAAAACCGATTTTACCGCCCTCTGTGATAGTTTCGGCCGTGGCGGAAGAGGAATCCGCCGTAGATTCCGCTGCGGTGGAAGACGAGGAAGTGCTGCTGCCGCAGGCGGCCAGCGAGAGAGCCATCGTCAGTGCCAGTGTGGTTGCAATTGCTTTTTTCATAATGTTTTCTCCTTCCCGAATGTGTAAAACTCCTTCGCCTCTCGGCAGTCTTAGAATACCAGAATGGCAAGGCCGCTCTCAAGGGAAGGAGTTTTGGTTTTAGGGGGAAGATTTTCAGCTTTTTGTATATCTTACTATTTTTTCTCGTCAATCTGGGTAAAAAACGCCACCAAAATCACAGCACCTTCCACAATCAAGCGGTAATGTCCCAATCCCAGATACTGCAAAAGTTGTTCGATCATTGTCATGGATACAGCCCCGGCCAAAAGGCCTGCCATTTCCCGGGATTTTCTGCGATGGGAAAATCCACCGCCCAATCCCACTGCCGCCAGCACCTGATACAAATAACTGCTGTCGCGGCTGCTGCTGCCGTACGGTGCGACAAAGAGCATCATCAGCGTACCGAAGGCAAACAGCAGTGAGGCACCGCCATATACAATGCTGCTGAGGGATCTTGTATTCACCCCGCAGGCACGCACCGCCCCGATGTTTTCCCGCATGGCCAAGGCGTACTTTCCCCACCAGGTCCTGTGCAGATAAAACTGCACCCCTGCCGCACAAAGCAGCAGTACCGCCAGCATAGCCAGGGTAAACGGCGTATAATACCGGTACGTACGGATGCCCATAATGAGGAACTGATCCGGAGCCCCCAGGTTGGAAAATACGGTTGCCAACGCCAGCGTGAAGATGATTGCCAGTACCTGCAGCTTTTCGATGAGCCAGCCGCGCGCCGCCCCAACAGCCACATTGAACAAAACGACCACCGCCACAATCACCACGATGGGCAGCCCCCAATGATACGCAGAGGCTGCCAGTACCGTAGATAGTGCCGCCTGGGCCATAAAACACAGGTCAATCCCGCCGGAAAGGGCGATCCAGCCCGCCCCCAATGTAAAAAATCCAAGTACGCAAAACTGTCTTGTAAAATAAAGCGCATTCCAGCCTATATTTTTATATTGCAGCAGCAACACATAGACAACCACCACCGCCAGATTTGGCCAACCGTAGCTGCGCAGCACCCTCTGCCAAAAATGCCCGCATTCCGCCAGTTTACTCCTCATATCGAAATCACCCGATCCGCCAAACCGCTCCAGTCGCGGTCCGCGTTTTCCAACAAAACAACTGCCGTACCGCGGCGGCAAAGTTCCCGCAGCCTTGCATAAAGCTGTTGCTGTGTTTCCTCTCCTGTTGCCGAAAGCAAACCGTACAGCACCAGTACCCGCGGGTGAAAAAGTTTCCAGCGGCAAAGCAGTGTATGCCAGTCATAGGCCGGCGCAGGCTGCCCCAGCGCCGGTCTGTCAAGGTCCTGCCCCCAGAAGTCTGCATCGGTCAGAATTCTGCGTGCCGGTTCCCCAAAAAAGAGGCCACGGCTGATACGCCGTAAACTGGGCAACAGAATATTTTCCGCTGTGGTAAGGTTTTCATGAAGAAGAGCCGCACGGCCGCGGCGTCCCCATAAAACAATGCGATTTCGGCACAGCACCGCAGGATTCCGGCAATATATTTCCCGCCCGTCAAGGCGGAAGCAGCACTTTCGTCCGCCGCCCTGCAGCGCCTGCCAGCAGCCATCCAACACGGCAGCATCTTCGCTGAGCAGCAGTGTGATCTGCCCGAATGTAAAATGTTCGGTGACGGTAGCCCCGTAATACTCCAGTACCAGTTCAAAGCCCTGTTCCTGTACCGGCGTACTTTTTGCTGCCGGGAGCGATACTCCCTGCAAAATCTTTTCTTTCAGTGAAAAATCCTCAGAGCGCATCTTTTTTACAATTTCACCATTCTGTATCAAAACCAGCCAATCCGCCACCGGTTCGAACCAGCCGGACCAGCTGTCTATCAGCAGAATCCCTACGCCCCGCTGTTTGACGCGGCGCAACAGTTCCAGCACCCGCCCCACCTGCGGGAAGGAAAGTCCCTCGGAAATATCTTCCAGCACCAAAAGTTTTGCGCCCTGGTCTACCGCCCGGGCAATGCCAAGCATGACCCGGTCCATCCGGCTCAAACATTCAACGCTGCCATAAGCCTCATAGGTAAGGCCCAGTTCTTCCAGCGCCTGTGTTGTGCGCAAATGCATGGCGCGGCGGTTCAGCACAAGTTTGTTCAGCCGGGTACGGCGCATCATAAAAAAATTTTCCGCCAGGTCCATACAATGCAGAAGTTCCGCAGCTCCATGCAGATAATAGACATGCCGGGTGCGTTCCCACTGTTCGGGAGAAAATCCGGTCACCCGCCGATTCTGTACATATACGCTCCCCTGAACAGGGCTGATTCTTCCGGCAAAAAACCTGGCCAGCAACCGTTTACCGGAATTTTCTCCCCCTGAAAGGATGCAGCATTCCCCCGCACACAACAACAGATTGATACCGCGCACATCCCGGTAGGGCGGCCGCGTGATTTCCAACTCTGTCAGCCGGAGCAATTCCTGTTTCATGTAGCGGCCTCCTGCAGGGTAAGTTCCTCTTTTTTCCAAACCAGCGGCAGCAGGATCTCCACATCGGTCCCCACATTTTGGGTGCTGTAGATCTGCATCCCGTATTCTGCCCCGTAGATCAGCTTGATGCGCTGGTTCACGTTGTGCATGGCAATGCCATTGCCGTGGGAGCTGCCGCTTGGCCGGACAGGTGCCGTATCCCGTATGCTGCGCCGCATCTTATCCAGCGTTTCGGGGCTCATGCCCACACCATCATCCGAAATAACAATGCGCAGCAATGTTTCGGTACGGTCCAGCGTGATGGTCACATGTCCGAACGACGCTTTGGGTTCCAATCCGTGGAAGATACAGTTTTCCACCACAGGCTGCATGGTCATTTTGGGAATCAGGCAGTCCATGACCGTACCGTCCTCCAGGTCCCGCACATCCAGTGCAAAACGGTTTCCAAAACGGAACTGCTGAATGAAAAAGTAGTTGTGAATATTGCGCAATTCATCTTCCACCGTCACGATATTCTCGCGCCGGCTGATACTGTAGCGGAAGAAGGACGCCAGCGCATGGGACATTTCGGCAATACTTCCACAGTCCTGCAGCAGCGCCTCACTGCGAATGCATTCCAGTGTGTTGTACAGAAAGTGCGGGTTAATCTGATTCTGCAATGCATTGAGCTGGGACTGACTGTCCATCATCTGGGCAGAATGCTGTTCCTGCTGTTGATTTTCTCGGCTCACCAGCCGTTCTTCCAGCCGGCGCCCAAGCGACGAACACATTTTCGCCTTTCCGACTCCGTTTTGCATTAGATTCTCCATATCGCGGCTGCAGCAGTAAAGTTCTGCCCCCAGTACCGCCAGGCACACGAGCACCCCGGCAGCACCAATCCAGGACAATGTACCCGTACTCCTTACGCACAGTATGATGCATCCTATACAGGCAACCACCAGCAGCAAGGCTTTCCATGACGTTTTCATTGCAGCCCCCTCAATAGTAAAGCTTGCGGTATTCCGTCGGTTTCATCCCCGCATAACGGGTAAATTGCTGGCTGAAATACTTTGCATCTTTGTAGCCAACCGCCTCGGCCACCTCATAAATCGTCTTACGGGTATTGCGCAGCAACTCCTTGGCTGCCGTCATCCGTACTTCCGTCAGATAATCGGAAAAATTTTTGCCGCTTTTACGTTTGAACACATCCGAAAAATAGGTAGCATTGAACCCGCTCATGGCTGCCACATCTTCCAGGGTAATATGCTGCGCATAATTCTTCTGCACATATTCCATTGCCACCCGTATGGGGCGGTCCTCCTGGCGCAGCTGCTGCTCACGCAGTGTTTCCAGTTCACTTTGCATTCCTTCGCACAGGCAGCGGCACAATACCGGCAGTGACTGGCAGTTTTCGCAGTCATCCTGCATACGTTCTTTCCAGCCTGCCGTCAAAGTCAGCTCACGACTGGCAGCCCATTCGGCAAAAAGACCGGTAATACGCTCTACCATTTCAAAATAGAGCCAGGCCGCCATCCGGTGTTCCTGCGCCCGCTCAAACATTTGGCGGACCACATCCCCCACCGCCTGCGCCTGCATCAGATCCATGCCGTTTTCCAAAACAGTCTGCTGGTTTTTCCACAGTTCTTCCAGTTGCCGGGCATCTTCCTCCCCGGGCAAAGATTTCAACCGCATACCGCCGCCTTCAAATAGCTTGCGCAGCATGGCATGCTCGGCATTGCGCAACAACCGCGCGCAATCCGAAAACGCTTCACTTTCTTCGCTGGAACCCATGCAAATTCTGTAAAAGTCATAATTATCCGCATAGTTGCGGCAATCTTCCAACAACCTACGCAGGATCTGAGCCTGCACATCCCGTGCCTTCGCTTCATAGTTGAAAAGCAGCACAAACCGGCGTCCCCGTTCGCTGCAGCATAAAAATTTGCAGCCCTGCAGATTTTTTTCGATTCTGGCCCGCAATTTGTCCATCATGAACCGTTCGGTGTCTGCGTTCGGTTCCGCGCCTGCCGCCCGGTCCATTTTTACAACCACCGCCTGGAAACAACCCGGCACAAAGTCCGTTCCGTAATTATGGTTCAGCGTTTTCACATCCGGAATCCGGCCAGCAAGCAACTGCTGTAAAACCTCCCGATCCAGCAGACGGCGACTGTTACGGAAACTGTTTTCCATCCGGGCCAGATGCTCCTGGCGATTCTGCTGATCTGCCTTCTCTGCGCAGATCTTTTCCAGCACCCGGTTCAGTTCTTCTTCATCGATTGGTTTGAGAAGATAATCCTGTACACCATACTTGATTGCCCGCTGAGCATACTCAAAATAGCGATATCCGCTGATGACAACAAACCGTATTTGCGGGTTGCTTTCCAATGCTTTTTCAACCAGTTCCAGACCCGACAAAACCGGCATCCGAATATCCGTAATAACAATATCGGGGTGCAGCTGCTGAATTCCTTCCAAAGCCCGCTGCCCATCCTGAAACATACCCACGCATTCCAATTCCCGCTCCTGCCAGTGAATCAGCTGCTTGACCAACATTCCCACCCGCGGTTCATCATCAGCAATCAACACTTTTAGCATCATTTTGTATCCTTTCTTGTTGGTGTCTGGCGCGCAGGAGCTCCCTTCCGGATTTTGCTTATCACTGGAGACCATGGTGCCTCGATTTTTTCATTTTACATTACCCAAACGAAAATTCAAAGTTATTTCACAATATTTTTCCTAAAATCCATCTTTTTTTACTTACGATTTCCAGCAAATGTAACCATGGCGGGAGAGAAGTGCGGGGACCTATCACATTCCAAAAACAGTCTTGTCGGTATTTTTGTGTACTGGCATTACTCCTTTTCCAAAGCCAAGACTTGCAAATTTTTAGACCACTTTCCCCCGCCGGTAAATTTTGTGGGGGTTTTCGTGCAAAAAAGACCGGCGGGCAGGCCAATGGAAAGCAGCATAGTCAACTTTTTCCGGGACAAAAAACGGACAAATCACGTACAGAAACATTGAAAAACGTTCCGCGCAGATGGCGGTTGGCACGCAAAAAAGACCGGCGGGGCCCCCTGCATTTTGAGGTAGCTCCGCCGGTCTTTTTTGTCAATACAGAGAAAAATATTATACGCTGTATCGAAAAGTGCATCAAAAAACTTCTACATTTTTGCCGCGCTTTAACACAAGAAAAGACCCGGTCTTTTCAGACCGGGTCTTGGTGGTTGCGGGGACAGGACTTGAACCTGCGACCTCCGGGTTATGAGAAATCAACGATATATCGTTATTTATTATATTTTGTGCCATTTGGTAGGCAATCGTCCCATAACGCAAGGTCTATTTTGTGTAAATCATACTACATTGTCCCCCTGTGTGTCAAGCGTTATTTTCCGTTTTGGGGGCAGTTTTGGGGGCAGACTAAGGCTTTTTCCTAGTGACATAGGTTCCAATTAACCAAAAAATGTTGAAAGTAAAGATCCCAAAAAGGCAGCCGCCGCACCTATTAGAGCAGCAACTAAAACATAAGCGTTTGTTTTACGGTAGCTTAATTCATTACTAATATGAGCCAGACTGTTCTTTATACTGTCTTGCGGAAAAGGAACATAATCATATTCAGAAATACAATATAGCGCAAGTTCTTTAGAATGTGGCTCACACTCTGCAAATTCTCTGAATGATTTTTTCTGTTTCTCATAGTCATAAAATTGCTTATCATAGTGATATAGTTCTTCCAAAAGCTGAAATATTTGTTTAGCCACTTTTTTGTTTCCGCGCCACAGTGTATCGGAAGATAATTTGCAGTATTCTTCGGATACTTCCGAATGTAATTCTTGGATAGTGTGCGTCGTTTTTTCTAGGGCATCCTTGCGTGACATCAACGACCCAAAATATGATACCAAAAACGAGTTTAAGCAAAACAAATGATACATTATATCTTCTATTTCGTTATCTTCTGTATAATAAATATCTTCTAGAATCTTCCCTGCATAATATTCTTCCCAGTCTCTCTTATTCCACTCTGAATGTGAGAGAACATAAAATGTTTCTCTCAATGGACATGGTGGAATCACTACGGCCTTCCACCATTGGCAGGATAGCTTTTTTGCAAGATATTCTCGAATCTCTGGCCCTAAGAATTCAATTTCCGTTTCATCCTGATGAATTTTACAGTAAGCCAAGAAAACTATGCCATTATAAATAACCCGAAACTTCGTGGATACTTTATCATTGTATCGTACGGCAAAATCGTATGATCTATCTGAAACTGGGAGAAAAACTTCAAACGTAATCGGGCAAGAGAACTCCATAAGATACTGATTTTCTTCATTGTAATAATCTTCAAATGGCTCTTGATGTTCTTCTTTTAACGTTCCCATCCATTTCTTTCTAGAAATATTCGGGCAATCTAAAATTTGCTCAACCTTCTTTTGGTAATTTACAACCGCCTCATAATATGGTTCATAAAAAGACGCTCCGTTGTTCTCTCCTTCTTTAAGTAGCTCATATAGTTCATCAGACACATCCTTAGATAATCGTAGAGGCATAACTCCCCAAAAACAAGCACAAGCCTTTCCCTGTTCCAATATTTGCATCCTTTCAAACTTGATGGCATATATACTCAAACTCACCTATTCTTTATCATTTTTAACAGATGGTTTTATATATATTTTTACGTCAAGTCACAATTTTCTAAGATTATATGCAATGGAGTAAATCCACTTTCTGATTCATGATTTATATCCACATCACCTGTACTCCCACCGCGAATCATACCAATAACTTCAAATCGTGTATTTAAAACTGCACCACCACTTGATCCATGTGTGATTCGCTGATCCACTGTGTAGAAAGGTATTCCAAACTTCGTCTTTTTTTGTGCAACTTTTGCGTAAAGCACTTGTGCCGACGTGTGAGATGATATATATTCCGGATAGCTTATAAGCCAAACTGGTTGACCAATAGAAATGGAAAAAGAATCTCCTATTTTGTAGGAATATGGAATTTGTTGTGTATGCTCTGAAAGAAATAACGCATAGTCTTTTTGTTTATTTTCGTCGCAGAGGCTCTTTTCGTCCATTCCATAATTTCCAATTTCCGTGAAATCATATAAATTTCTTACTTGTACAGACGCATAGCGCACACCATCAATAACATGTTGACACGTCAACAAACCAAGCCCTTCTAAGTAGAACCCACTCCCCTGTGACAACACATTCCCCATACTATCTTGAAATTCCAGTATAACTGTTTTTCTAATCTGCTCTCGTGGGCACCCTACAGTTTCCTCTTCAAATTCCGGGCTTTGAAATATTTTATTATACTGCTCTGCCAACACATAAAACAGCATATCGTTTCTTCCGCGAACAGCACGGATATAGTTTAATTTTCCCCACAAAATTCGCCGAAAAAGTTTCTCAACGTCAGCTTCATTGCCATCACCATTTAACAATGCTTTTAACTTTTTACTATGACAGTAATCGGTTTTCGCATATGCAGCCGCAGTTTGGTAAACGCCATCAACAGTGCAATGATGTAAGATGGAACGCATATTTTTTAAATATTCTCGTTTGAGGTTTATTTTTTTATTTATAACAATTCCAGTCACTTCTTGCCTTTGATAGGAGTAATGTAATGTTATTTTTTCCCTATTAATTTTAAAATTAAAATTATAAAAAATTTCTAACAATTCGTCCCCCAACTGAACCCCTTTTTCTTCTAGATGAGCCAGTTCAGAAGGAAACTTCTTTTCATGTGAAGAGAGTGTAATATCATCTGCATAACGTGTATACATCAACCGATACTTTTTGGCCAGTCTTGTCAACGCACTATCTAATGGCGCGCTAATTATATTGCTCAAAATCGGAGATGTTGGTGCTCCTTGTGGAAGTGTTCCATTCAGACAACAAATCTGCGCAACAGTTTTTGCAGCCTCCATTCCCATACTATATGGTGGATGAGTTAATGTTCCCACTACTCTTCCAAAATGAAACTGTGTAAAATAATCCTGTAAATCTATATTTAATAAACATCGGGAATGCACATGTACTTTTGCATTCGTTATATGATTACATCCCTGAACAAATCCATATACGGCATGCCGCTTTATGTACATCGAGGTAAGTATTTTAGCCAATGTTCTTTGGATAGCTTTCAGTTGGCCGTTGGGTGCATTGATTCTGCGCACTTTTCCAGATTTTTTAGGTATCTCAAAACTTTGATACATATTTTCAGGCCTTATTCCAAAAAGGATATATCGCAATGTTTTATCCTGAATGTAAAGTGCTTTGGCAACATCTTCACGAGACTGCAATGAAGAAGCATCAACTTGAAGTGCTTCTTGTTTATCTTTAGGGATCATAATCATAGCCACCCTTTAAACACAAAAAGATATATAGGGGAAAATTCAACCTTCTGTGCATCATGGCGCCAAGAGGCTGTGCTACATGATACTCTGCAATAGGATGATCCGGCACATAAAGTCCCGACATTTAAGTTCCTTCGTTGCGTAACGCTAACGTAAAGCAATTTCCCTATATATCTTTTTTTATTATATCATCGATTTTTGATCAGTCAAACGTTCTATTCCGGTATTTATAGCTTTATACCATACTCCTTCTTTATTGCTCGCATGACAATCCGCTTAGTCAGTTATAGCAAAAGATTGCTTTCCAATTGCGACTGAATTGCGACCTAGGTCGCAATTCAGTCGCAATTACGTGTGCTTTCATCAATTGCAAACCACTTTGCTCCGCGTGTTTTTCCCTTGCAATATACGCGGCCTTCTTTATAAAGTTCTCGCATAAGTACCTGCAATTGGTTTCTACTTTGCCCAGGCAGTACCTGTTGCAGCTCTCTAAATGGAGTTCCTTCACTTCCATTATCATGAATGTGCTTTAACAGCAACGCTTTATTTGTTTCACGATCCAGACCAACCATGCGTGTATGCACACCAGATTTTCCAGCTGCAGCATATAAGCCCCGCGCCAACACATACTTACTGCGACCAATATGTTCTACTACGCCCAGCGTTTCTAAACGCTTTAGGCTTTGATTCATACTCTGCGGAACTTCCTCTGCATGGTAAAGCGCATTGATAACGAGAAAATCAGTAGTTGAAAACGACTCCATACGCTCATTCCCAATGCGGTTAATCAGCGAGAGCATTTTGGCATCTAACACCATTCCATTTAAAGTCAGTTTAACAAAATTCTCATCTGTTCCCGTAAAATCCGGCAATTGTTTTGCTTCCTTAACGCTCCATTCGTACATCAAATTCATTCCCTGTCCGGAACGCTCTACCAAGCCACACAAAGCCAAAATTTCCGCTACTCGCCGATTTCTAGGAGATTGCCGATCCAAAATATTCTCTACAGTGATACCATTCGGGAACCCGCCGGGACTTTCAACAACCAATCGATCCCGATACTGACGAACAAATACACTGCCCCCCATCTGATAGTTCCGATGGCTTACGGCATTCAAGATTGCTTCGCGAACAACGTGCTCATTAAATGTCGGAATATCATAGATGAAGAAGCCCTCTTGGTAGTGTTGCTTGTCGTTGCGCAGATTGATAAGTTCCCATAAACGATTGTAGTATGCAAAAAATCCTGCTCGAAATTCTTCTCTTTGGCTGGCAGGTCCCGATGCTTCCGATGACCGATATTCAAAAATCACCTCTGCCTGCGGCAAGAATTTCCCTAACGATTCTCGTTTACCAAACAGTACCAGCGCCGCGTATGTGATTCCGTCGCTTGTAATAGCCTCACAGTCACGCAACAGTTGCTCTTTAGAAAGGTTCATAATGCGGTGATTTGAACTTTTTTCTGCCCATTTTTTACGGAATTCATCTACGGCATTAGTATCCAAATCATCTATGGTGGTTCCGGGACAAATGCTTCCTGAAAAATCGAACCCAGCTTCAGCGTAAATCCGACGCCGAACCTCTTCCGGCATAGGGATCAAGCTATCTCCTTCGTACCACCAAGCTACACCATCAACCTGTACAGGAAGTCCAAGTGGTCTGCCCGCCACCCAAAACACAAGAACACGTTTGCCCTGATCCTCATAAAGGCGGAAATCAACCATCACATGTAATTTATCAATCAGGCCCTTTCGCGTTCTTTCCGGTTGATCAAAAGCCTGGCTTCCAACGACCTCGCGAGGCCGTTTGTCTGAAATGCCAAATACAAGTTTTCCGCCTCCACAGTTGGAAAGTGCACAACAGCATCGAGCGGCCTCTCCAAAATCAAAGCGGTTTTTCGCTTCTTTAAACTGAACGCCCTCTCCCTCTTGTGCCTGCAGCAATTCATCCAGTGTCATAGACATATTCAATTCGACATCACCACCAATGTTCGCTATTATTGTTATTTTCATTATATCAATGCACCGTTATTTTAACAATCATTTTCTGCTGTATTTTGATGGATGCTGAAAGCTTAAATCTGAAGTTTTGTCAGACAAATAAAAACACACCTATTATTGAAGACAATTTATATCTTACAGCCGCAACACTTTGAAGTGCCCCCATCATTTGTGCTATACTCTCTCCTGCATGTCAAAAAAAGGAGGTTTATAGCAACATGCGATATTCTGAAACCGTACATCAGGAGGCTTATCAGCTCTTCCTGCAAGGGTACGCCTGCCGGCAGATCAGTGAAACCTGCCACGTTCCCTTGCCGACCATCTACCTGTGGCAACGCCGCTGGCGAGAAAAGCTGTCCGGGCAAACGCTGAAGGATTTGTCCCTGGAGGATGCCGGAGCCCTTCTGCTGACCACCCAGGCGCTCCGCCGGGAGCTGGAGGAGGCCCAGCGGGATCTGCAGATCCTGCACGAGAGCGGCATCCTGCGCACCATCCCCATCCGGGACCGGTCTCTCTTTGCGCGCAAATACGCCGACCAGGTCCCCTACATTTACAAAGTGTTCGAACTCAGTTCCAGTGCCTTCTTCCGTTACCGGAAAGAATCCGCCGAGCCCTCCGAGCGAGCCAAACAACAAGCGCTGTACCGGAAAGATGTACAGCGCATCTTTTTGGAAAGCGGCGGGCGGTTCGGTGCGGAGCAGATCCGCCAGAAGCTGCGGCGAAAAGGCATCCGCCTGGGCAAAAAGCGCATCCGGCAGATGATGGACGCCATGGGACTGATCAGCTGTGAGCCGCTGCAGACCGAGTATCTGCCCCGGCAGCCGGAGGTTCCTTTCGTGGCGGAGGGCAGCCATGTCGAAATTCTATGACGATGCCCAGAAGTGGCAGCTCTACGTCCGGCACCGACGGGGCCGGACACTGACGCAGCTGCAGGATGAAACCGGCATCACCGACAAGCCCCTGCGCGCATGGTTCCGCACCTTCGACGCCCAGCTGTCCTGTCCCGACAACCAGGACCCGCTGCGGCTGCAGGAAGAGCTCCATGCGCTGCGGGAGCAGCACCGGCAAACCACCGCAGAGCTGGAGGCTGTGCGCACCATCGTGCAGCAGGCTCTGCCGGAGTTCACCCGCTTTCAGGCTGCTTGCCGCTGGATTCTCGTCTACGGTCCCAACCTGACCTGCCGGCTTTTCAGCGTCCGCAAATCCAACTTCTACTACCACACCCAGCGTCGTCCCGCCAAAACCCAGAACCAGCAGCGGGACGAAGTGCTGCGCCCGCTGGTGGAAAAACTCTACCTGCGCTCCGGCAAGCGGATTTCCTCCGAGGCAATCCGGCAGAAGCTGCTGGGCCAGGGGATCTCCATCAGCAAGTGGAAGGTTCTTTCCTTCCTGCGGGAATGGAAGGCAGACAAGGGAATCACTTCTGCCCGTATGTCTGCGGCAGCGGCCCGGCGCCGCTTCTGCCATCTCAACCCGCTGGACCGCCAGTTCAATCCAGAGGCCCCGAACAAGGCCTGGGTCAGCGACATCACCGAGCTGCACTATGCCGGCGGCAAGCTCTACCTGTGCGTTGTGCTGGACTTATTCTCCCGCAAGGTCCTGGCAGCCAGGGCCTCACGCCAGAATGACACCGCCCTGGTGGCCCGGACCTTTGAGACCGCCTTTCTCCAGAGAGGGCGGCCCCGCGAGCTGCTCTTTCACAGCGACCAGGGCCGGCAATACACCTCGGATTATTTCCGGGAATTGCTGGAGGAGTTCAGTGTCCGGCAGTCCTTTTCAGCTCCCGGCGTCCCCTATGACAACGCCGTCATGGAATCTTTTTTTGCCAGCCTGAAGAAAGAAGAATACCACCGGTATTTCTATAAAAGCATCGGCGCACTGTGGGATTCCTTGCGGCAGTACCTGCTTTTTTACAACCGGCAGCGCCCCCACAGCCGGTTGAGATACCGGACACCGGAGGAGATGGAACAGCTGTATAAAACGAAACAGGCGGCCAGTACATTGACTGACCGCCTGCTTCCTGCCGACAACCTATAAAACATAAGATCCGGCTCTGTATTGTAGAATAAAAAATTCCACAATATAGAGCCGGATCACTCAACTGTTGGACATTAGAAAAACTTTTTTCGTATAACTCATCCCAGATGGTAAGTGCCATCTTGACAATTTCGTCGTCACCTTTGTTGTCGTCCAACAATCGAAGCACTGAATCAACAAACTTTGGTGCATCCAAGAAATACCAGTCTGAATTGTCTTGCTGAACGGATGCAATGGCTCGGAGATACACGGCGTATTCCTTTCCTCGCAACAACGAAGCATTCAAATATTCTAAAAATGCATGACTTAGTCCTGCCCCTTGATTGGACGACATAAGGAATAAGACGAATTCTTTATCACGTTCCAAGTCAATCCGGTCATCATAGAATAAGCGATGGAGCGCTGTAAGCTTCTCCGTTGTTGCTTGAACACAATACCGAAGAATTGTTTCACTAAGTTTTCGAGACGATTCCTCCCGGAAGCAGTATACAGCATTTTCACAGATATTCTCCAGCTGTTTATGCGATAATTGATGAGTTTGCAACCAATTCAATGATTCAATATCATTGAAAAGCAGCACCAAGGCGCACAACTGACCTGCCGCACGCTCTGCAAGGTCATCCACTTCCGATTGGCAGCCTGTTTCCAGAAGATTTCGATAGTACGCAGGCCCATTTAAAAAGTCGCGCCTTATCAAATACCATGCTCCGCGTGAAGCAATAACCCTGATGTCTTTTGCCAGCAGCTTTTGGAGAGCGGACCGTGCAAACGCCGGTTCCTTCTCATAAAACATCGAGACCAATGGCGGAAGTGCGAATCGTACCGAATCGTTTACATCATTGGCTGCATCCGTCACAGCCTCTCTAACCTTATATAGCCACTCGGGATGTTTGCCAACAAGATCCGCCAAAGTAAATAGAGCTTCACCTCTTACACAATTGAAAGAGCTGTTTTTTATTGTATCTACTGTTTTATTCTGTGGATCGTCTTTAGAATGGATAACGTATGCGTTTCCCTCCGGGTTTGGGTGATTACGAGCCAACCATATAACGATTTGCAGAATGCTTTCTGGCCAACCCGCTTCAGCAGTTTGCCTGATGAGGTGAAGAATTGCCCATACAATATTGACATCTTTATTCCGAAAATATTTTTCGATAAGCTGGCAGACTGTAGTTCTGTCTATTGTCCTTTCAGCATTTTCAGCTTCCGCAAGCCCATAAAACACGGTAGAAACATAGCCCGAATAGCAATTTGGGGGAAAGGAAAGGGCAAGGGTTGCAAAGCGATTTGGGTGTTTTTTCACACACACTTGCAGCGAAGATGCAAACATAGAAGGTGACGTCTCTACATACTCTCCTTTTCGGTTTTGCCTATCCTTAAATGGTTTCATCTTGTCTACCGGCGTAGATATGATTTCCAGCCATTTCTTATCAGATAGATATTCTGCCTGTCTTTCAATTGGAGACACCACTCTTCCCGCGTCTTCGCTCCAGATCCCTGCATGATAAAAAGGAACACAAATCCAATCGTTCCGTTGCACAACCAGCAGTAAGTCTTGAGCCTTTTGTGATAAGCGTTTTCCATCTATTGCAGGCAGCAACTCTTTTTGCAGATGTCCCCAGTAAGCATAGTAGACCGGCGCATATTGGATTTCACGATTGACTTGCATCCGTTCTCTGTATTTTTCTATCGCCATAGCTGGATCGTCATTCCATTTGTAAATCGTTTCTTCCAACAGTTTCAGCGTTTGCTCATCACAGGATTTTGAAAATTTAGAGATGATTTTCTTTGTGTAGGAAAGATAGTCCTTTTCATCAAAAGTATAGACAAAAATTTTGTTCCGGAAATCTTTCAACAGCCATTGCAACACTCTTGTGGCAAAAGCATCTGGCAACAGAGAGGCCACATGCATAACCAGCTCATGACCAACAATGGAAGGGGGCTCCGGGGGATAAACAATCGTGTCAAACGCTTCTTGTGGTTTCTGTCTGACATACTCTTCCAGTGCTGTTCTTACAAACTCTACAAGCTTCCGTGCAGTATAATGTGAATGCTCATATCTTTCCCAAGGTCTATTTTCCCATACAGTTTGGTGGTATGGTCCGGGGCACTTAAGTTTTTGCGTGATGGAACAAATGTACGGAAATAATGTTTTTACGATTACAGAGTAATTTTTCTGCACAATTTTCGTGCAATCGTTGTCATCACCAAAATGAATGTTTTCGCTTTCCCAGAGGTCTCCTGCTTCGAGGACTCCCTTCATCAGTTCTAGTAACCGTTTGATGGGAAGATGTGACGGTCTCCAGAATACTGTCGAATGTATAAATTCTTGCGGATATTTTTTGAGAATCTCCAAGCGAAGTGCAAATACTTCGTCTGTATCGCTTGCTACATCCCGGGATAAAATCGAAAGAATTTTTTGGTCAATCTCCTGTGACTGGAAGGCATATGGCTGCACACACGCAAATACAAAGTCTGGTGCTGAATCACTAATCGACTGCAATAATTGCATACCATCCTTATCCAGCCACGTTTGCTCACACCCGTCAAAATAGTGCTGAATAAAGTTGAGATGTCCCAGATATACCGTACGGAAAATGAACTGTTTCCACTTTGAGACTTCCTGATATTGCTTTACCAAAGAAAAAATACCAGGTTCAATTTCCCCATCCCATTGACCAATAATTTCAAAAACAGCACATTTGAAATAGTAATGAATATCATCACATTCCAGAATATTTTTTGCCTGTTCAACAAAGACATCGGGGTCCGAATCCAATAATGTTTGTAATACCATCAAAAAGCGATACCGCAGAGCAGGCAATTGCTGTTTTACCGGCCGGTACAAGTCAACCAGGTTTGCTCCTTCATATAGTTTCTCAATCACTTTTTGGGCGAGAAAATAGTCCAAGAAACTCTGATGTGTAAAGGCAACACTTGTACGATTGATTACAAGCAGGCCATTGGATACAAAGGCTTCTAGGATGTTCTTATCATCATTAAAGATGGTTCTGGGCAAGGCAAGTCTTCCCTGACGGTCCATGAGGGATACGATTTTATCTTTACAGCTACAAACACGCTGATGATCCAAAGACATTTGCTGGCAATTATTCAGGATCTGAGACCACCATTCCTCCATCAACTGGAAGGAAGATGTCACAGCATTCCGTTTATCATCACTTTTCAAGTGCGACCAGACAAGTAATGAAGAAGGGATCTGTAGTGTCTTTTTCAGTTTCATCGGCATATGCACATAGGATTGTCCGACAATATTTTGAACCTCGTTGTCCGACAGCAAGCCAACTTGTACTTTCGACCATTTTATAACTTCTTTCTCTTTTGGCTGCTCAAATAATGACTGAAGTCCCGGATCTGTCTCCAAGTCAAAGGTTCTGGATACCAGAAGGATGGAGATCTGTCCCCCGTGGTTTTTGTTGATTTCCTCTGCCTGACGAATCATCTCCTTACAGACATCCAAGGCGCTTGCTGAATGCGTGCTCGTCCATCGCAAAGAGTCCAGCTGGTCGAGGATCAAAACGCACGGCTTTTGTGGTGCGAAAGCATTCAGACAATATACCGGTGACTGCGGAAGCCCTAACTCTTTGCCATAGTCATCTGCCGATTTTTTGGGGATTTCTTTATCCAGTTTAATCGCGAGATACAAAATTCCTTTCTTTTTCAAATACTGGATGAATTCTTCTGCGCAGCCACTTTTTCCTGCACCTGCTCGTCCATGAAGAATTAAGGAGCTCCCCGCTTCAAACTCCTGAATCAATTGTTCGGTGGCACGTCGATGCAGCAGAACACCATTTATGGGTGAGAAGTATCCCCACCGCACATCATTGAGCGTCTGGATCTGTAGAAGTACCCGTTCGTCCCGGTGTATATCACGCAACGAGATCTTTTGTTTTTCCAAGTATGCCATAAGATCGTGCGCTGTTATCTTAACTCCATATTGTCGATCATCATTGGCATATTGTTCCAACAAGATACGGACCGTTTTTGCAGGGCCAAAAAACATATACCCGATTCGGGCTTCTAAATTCTCTTTCTCTTCACGACTGCGCCCATATGTTTCAAAGCGGCAACGAGCTAAGATTTGTACCAGTTTGGCACAATCGTTCGAAGCATTGACATTCAGTCCGAGGTCCTTAGCAATTGAATTGAAGTAAACTTGATAGCGTTTTGTTAGCTGATACTCCACAAAGTCTTTTGGAGATGAGCTGGTTCTGGCTCGGTCACAGAGTGAATCCAAGCCGTCATACCCAAGCGGTGAAATAAAGATATATTCATTTTTCGTATCAGCGTCTACAATTTTTTGGGCATTGGAGAAAATATCATAGGACCGCAGGTCGGAAATTCTCCAATGGTCAGAATCTCCATTACTTGCTTTGCATTGATAGTGTCTTCGTGTTCCCTCTTGGTCAACTGCAATAAATTCCGCAAAATCGGAATGTTCCTCAACAGCTTCCACTTGTATATATTGAAATTCTTCGTTGATCAATTGCAAGAACAGACGTGCCAAAAAGCGATTCTCATATGTATTTCCTTCTTTATCTGCTCTTCCGCCATGTTCTAAACTCACAAACTTGCACCTCCTCGCAGAAAAAGGCGTCCTTGGCTTTAACGATCCTTCAGCAAAAATGCCATGTACAACGGTAACGTAAGAATCATACCCGCACGTCCCACATTATAATCTCCCAGCTTGATGGCACTGCTGACGTGGTACTTTTCCGGGTGATTGAGAATCGTTTTGGTACTCTTTGTGTTTCCTGTTGCTGCTTTTACTTCCACCAAGGTACATTGGCCTTTATATCGAATCACAAAATCGACTTCCAAACCGCTGTCTTTGTGAAAATAATAGAGCTTCCGCCCCATCTTTCCAAAAATATCTGCAATCAGATTCTCAAAAATGGCGCCCTTATAGGCATACAGCTTTCCCTGCAGAATATCATACTGGGTTCCATCTTCCAGCATACTCACAAACAAACCGCAATCCTGCATATATACCTTGAATACATCCTGCTCTGCATTCCCGTCCAGCGGCAACTCTGTAATGGAAAGATTGTAACACCGTATGATAATCCCGGCATCCTCGATCCACTGCAGACTTCCCGCATATTGGGCAGCCGAAGAGCCTTTCTTCACCACAGAATACTGGAACTTCTTATTTTCCTTGCTGAGCTGTTTCGGTATGGACTGGAAACATTCTTTAATTCGTGATTTGTCTTTTCTTTCCGCATACTTTACCATGTCGTCTTCATAGGAGCGGATGATATCCCGCTGAATCTGCAAAACCTGATCCATCTGTTTGGTGTCCACAAATGTCTGCACCGCATCGGGCATTCCTCCAACCACCGCATATTGCAGCAAAAGCTGGCGCATACGATTATGAAGAGCTTCCGGCACTGGTTCTTCTTTTTCCAACCATCCTTTCAGGAAATCAATCACCGAATCCGCAATGCCATTGGCCCAAAGAAACTCCTCGAAATCCAGAGGATACATATCCAGTACAGTTTCTGATCCTACCGGAATGGATTTAGGTTCTTTGCCATACCCTTTTACCCCCAGCAGTGAGCCGGTTCCAATCACATCGTATCGTCCGTCTATCCTGAAAAACTTGAGTGCTGTTCGCGCTTCCGGACATTCCTGAATCTCATCCAGGATAAGCACCGTATTTCCGCTTTCGAATACCGCGTCACTTCCCATCAGTGCTGACAACATCATGACAATGTTGTCTACTTCCAAGGAACCGGAAAACACTGCCGCATAATCCGGATTTTCAAAAAAATTGAGATACACAACATTCTTATAATTTTTTCGTGCAAAATCCAAAACGGAAAATGTCTTTCCGCACTGGCGACATCCCTTTATAATCAATGGTTTATGGTTTTCTGCATTTTTCCATTCCATCAATTTCTGCTCAATCTTTCTTTTCAGCAACTGTTTTCGCCTCCTTAAACTGTCCTTATTTTCAGTATAATAAGGGCCTCATATTTTTTCAAGCGACTTTTGGCGCAATTTGTCAACTTTTTCAAGTGACTTTTTCTTATTTCTACTTATTTTTCCTATTTTTTCTTCATTTTACTCTATTTTACCCTTTAGTAAGCAGCACTAATTTTGTTTTTCTTACGAAATCGGATGAGTTTGTGCTATACTCTCTCCTGCATGTCAAAAAAAGGAGGTTTATAGCAACATGCGATATTCTGAAACCGTACATCAGGAGGCTTATCAGCTCTTCCTGCAAGGGTACGCCTGCCGGCAGATCAGTGAAACCTGCCACGTTCCCTTGCCGACCATCTACCTGTGGCAACGCCGCTGGCGAGAAAAGCTTTCCGGGCAAACGCTGAAGGATTTGCCCCTGGAGGATGCCGGAACTCTTTTGCTGACCACCCAGGCGCTCCGCCGGGAACTGGAGGAAGCCCAGCGGGATCTGCAAATCCTGCACGAGAGCGGCATCCTGCGCACCATTCCCATCCGGGACCGTTCTCTCTTTGCGCGCAAATATGCCGACCAGGTCCCCTACATTTACAAAGTGTTCGAGCTCAGTTCCAGCGCCTTCTTCCGTTACCGGAAAGAATCCGCCGTCCCCTCTGAGCGAGCCAAACAACAAGCGCTGTACCGGAAAGAGGTACAGCGCATCTTTTTGGAAAGCGGCGGGCGGTTCGGCGCGGAGCAGATCCGCCAGAAGCTGCGGCAAAAGGGCATCCGCCTGGGCCAAAAGCGCATCCGGCAGATGATGGACGCCATGGGGCTCATCAGCTGTGAACCGCTGCAGACCGAGTACCTGCCCCGGCAGCCGGAGGTTCCTTTCGTGGCGGAGGGCAGCCATGTCGAAATTCTATGACGATGCCCAGAAGTGGCAGCTCTACGTCCGGCACCGACGGGGCCGGACACTGACGCAGCTGCAGGATGAAACCGGCATCACCGACAAGCCCCTGCGCGCATGGTTCCGCACCTTCGACGCCCAGCTGTCCTGTCCCGACAACCAGGACCCGCTGCGGCTGCAGGAAGAGCTCCATGCGCTGCGGGAGCAGCACCGGCAAACCACCGCAGAGCTGGAGGCTGTGCGCACCATCGTGCAGCAGGCTCTGCCGGAGTTCACCCGCTTTCAGGCTGCTTGCCGCTGGATTCTCGTCTACGGTCCCAACCTGACCTGCCGGCTTTTCAGCGTCCGCAAATCCAACTTCTACTACCACACCCAGCGTCGTCCCGCCAAAACCCAGAACCAGCAGCGGGACGAAGTGCTGCGCCCGCTGGTGGAAAGGCTCTATCTGCGCTCCGGCAAGCGGATCTCCTCCGAGGCAATCCGGCAGAAGCTGCTAGCCCAGGGCATCTCCATCAGCAAGCGGAAGGTTCTTTCCTTCCTGCGGGAATGGAAAGCAGACAAGGGGACCACTTCTGCCCGTATGTCTGCGGCGGCAGCCCGGCGCCGCTTCTATCATCTCAACCTGCTGGACCGCCAGTTCAATCCGGAGGCCCCGAACAAAGCCTGGGTCAGCGACATCACCGAGCTGCACTATGCCGGTGGGAAGCTCTACCTGTGCGTTGTGCTGGACTTATTCTCCCGCAAGGTCCTGGCCGCCAGGGCCTCCTGCCAGAATGACACCGCCCTGGTGGCCCGGACCTTTGAGACCGCCTTTCTCCGGAGAGGACGCCCCCGCGGGCTGCTCTTTCACAGCGACCAGGGCCGGCAATACACCTCGGATTACTTCCGGGAATTGCTGGAGGAGTTCAGTGTCCGGCAGTCCTTTTCGACGCCCGGCGTCCCCTATGACAACGCCGTCATGGAATCCTTTTTTGCCAGCCTGAAGAAAGAAGAATACCACCGGTATTTCTATAAAAGCATCGGCGCACTGTGGGATTCCTTGCGGCAGTACCTGCTTTTTTACAACCGGCAGCGCCCCCACAGCCGGTTGAGATACCGGACACCGGAGGAGATGGAACAGCTGTATAAAACGAAACAGGCGGCCAGTACATTGACTGACCGCCTGCTTCCTGCCGACAACCTATAAAACATAAGATCCGGCTCTGTATTGTAGAATAAAAAATTCCACAATATGGAGCCGGATCAGTGGTTGCGGGGACAGGACTTGAACCTGCGACCTCCGGGTTATGAGCCCGACGAGCTACCATCTGCTCTACCCCGCGATATTCAAGCAACCCTTTGTTTGGGTGCTCGAATATAATACCACAATGCGGGGTGTCTGTCAATAGTTTTGGGCAAAAAAACTTTACCGCTTGTTTGCTTTCTACGGTAGCGCATCCGGTCAGGACAGTTCAAACATACCGTTATACAGTTGGTAGTATTCTCCCTTTTGGGCCAGCAGCTCCTCGTGGGTGCCGCGCTCCACAATGTGGCCATGCTCCAGCACGATGATGGCATCGGCGTTGCGCACGGTGGACAGCCGGTGGGCAATGACAAACACGGTGCGGCCTTCCATCAGGCGGTCCATGCCCTTTTCAATGAGGGCCTCGGTACGGGTGTCGATGCTGGAAGTAGCCTCGTCCAGGATCAGCACCGGCGGGTCGGCCACCGCTGCCCGGGCAATGGCCAGCAGCTGGCGCTGCCCCTGGCTGAGGTTGGCACCGTCGGCGGTGACCATTGTATCATACCCCTGGGGCAGGCGGCGGATGAAAGAATCCGCGTTGGCAATCTTCGCCGCCTCCTCGATCTCCTGCCGGGTGGCATCCAGCTTGCCGAAGCGGATATTATCCGCCACCGTGCCGGTGAACAGGTGGGTGTCCTGCAGCACGATGCCCAGGCTGCGGCGCAAAGCATCCTTGCGGATAAGCCGCACGTCGATACCGTCGTAGGTGATGGAACCTGCCGTCACATCGTAAAAACGGTTGATCAGATTGGTGATGGTGGTCTTGCCGGCACCAGTGGACCCCACAAAAGCGATCTTCTGGCCGGGTTTGGCATACAGGGAAAGTCCCTCCAGAATCAGATGGCCCTTCACATAGCCGAAATCCACGTTATGGAACCGCACGTCACCGTTCAGCGGCTGGAACGGCACCTGGAGGCGACTGCGGTCACACCAGGCCCAGCGACCGGTGGTTTCTCCTTCGGCGCAGGGGGTGAGGGTCCCGTCCGCTTCTTCCCGGACAGCCACCAGATCCACCGTGCCCTCGTCCACTTCCGGTGTTTCCTCCATGGTGGCAAAAATCCGTTCGGCACCGGCCAGGGCGGCCAGCAGGAAGTTCCCCTGCTGGGTAAACTGGTTGATGGGCATGGTGGTCTGGCGCACAAAGACCAGGTAACTGGCCAGGCTGCCCAGGTCGGTCCAGCCTTTCATGACCATCAGGCCGCCCAACACCGCAATGACCGCATAGTTGATATACCCGATACTGACCACCGCCGGGATCATGGTGGCGGCGTAACTCTGAGCACCGGTACCGGCCTTGCGCAGCTTTTCGTTGCGCTCCGCAAAGCCTGCCAGGTCGGCCTGCTGGTGATTGAACACCTTGATGACCTTCTGGCCGGCGATCATCTCCTCAATATAAGCATCCAATTCCCCCAGGCAGCTTTGCTGCTTGGCATAGTAGACACGGCTGTGCCGGGTGCTGAAATTGATATACCAGAACATGGCGGCATACCCCACCACAATGAGAAGCGACAGCCGCCAGTTGAGCACGAAAAGCAGGATCAGGGTGCCGGTGACCTGAATAAAGGTCTGGATGACCAGGGCAAAGCTGTTGTTCAGGGCGTCCGAAACGGTGTCCACGTCGTTGGTGAACAGGCTCATCAGGTCGCCTTTACGGTTGGTATCGAAAAACTGCAGGGGGAGTGTCTGCAGATGGGCAAACAGGTCGCGGCGGATCTCCCGCAGGATTTTCTGGGCGGCCCGGACCATGATCTGGCTGTAACCCAGGGTGCAGAGGGCCCCCACCAGGTAGATCACAGCGGTCAGGCCCACACCGGCAGCCAGGTAGGACAAACTGCCGTTTTCCAGCAGGCCGTTGACCACCGGGCGGATCATATAGGTGCCCAGCAGCGCCGCAATGGCACTGAGCGACGCCAGCACCGCCACCAGCGCCAGCATGATCCGGTGATGTTTGAGATAGCCCCCCAGGCAGCTGAGGGTATGGCCCAGGTTCTGCGGGCGGCGCCCTCCGGTGACTCTCATCATTGTGCGTCGCCCCCTTTCATCTGAGACTGATAAATCTCCTGGTAAATGGAATCATGCGCCAGCAGCTCGGCATGGGTGCCCACTGCATGAAGCCGCCCGTCATCCAGAATCACGATCAGGTCGGCGCTCTGCACCGAGCTGATCCGCTGGGCAATGATCATCTTGGTCACATCGGTCAGGGCTGCCAGGGCGTGGCGGATGCCGGACTCGGTAGCGGTATCCACCGCGCTGGTGGAGTCATCGAAAATCAGCACCTTGGGATGTTTGAGCAGCGTCCGGGCAATGCAAAGCCGCTGCTTCTGACCGCCCGATACATTCACGCCCCCCTGCCCCAGGTCGGTATCCAGGCCCTGGGGCATACGGTTCAGGAATTCATCCGCGTGGGCGGCCCGGCAGGCGTCCCACAGCTGTTCCTCGGTGGCGTCGGGGTTGCCCCATTTCAGGTTGTCCCGGATGGTACCGGAGAACAGCAGGTTTTTCTGCAGCACAATGCCCACCGCATCCCGCAGCGCAGCCAGATCATACTCCCGCACATTGCGGCCGCCCACCTTCACGGTGCCGGCGGTGGCATCGTACAGGCGGGGAATCAGCTGGACCAGCGTTGTTTTGGCCGAGCCGGTACCGCCAATGATGCCCACGGTAGACCCCGCCGGGATGTGCAGCGTAATATCCGAAAGGGCGCATTTTTCCGCACCGGCATTGTATTTGAAGCTGACGTTTTCAAAGTCAATGGCGCCGTTTTCGATGGTCGTCACCGGCTGTTCGGCGTTGTCCAGTGCAGGCTGTTCGGTGAGCACCTCCCGGATGCGGCGGGCGCTGGCCAGGGAGCGGGTCATCTGCAGGAACACGCCGGAGAACATCATGACCGAGTTGAGCACCTGCAGCACATAGCTGAGGAAGGCCGTAAGCTGGCCCACGCTCATATCCCCCGTAAGGATAAAGTTGCCGCCGAACCACATGATGCAGACGATGGCTGTGTACATGACGATCTGGAAGGAAGGCATATTGAGCACCGCAAACCGGAATGTTTCGGTGCTGGCATCACTGAGTTCGCCGTTGACTTCCTCAAACTGCTGGTTTTCCCAGTCACCGCGCACAAAGGCCTTGATGACCCGGATGGCGGTAAGACCTTCCTGAATACGGCTGTTCAGGTGGTCCACCGCGCTTTGCTGGCGGCCGTAGAGCGGCGCCACCTTACTGACGATCCAGGCCAGCATAAGGGCCAGGATGGGGGTAGCCACCACAAAGACCAGCGTCAGCCGGGGACTGAGCAGAAACGCCATGCCCAGGCCCATAAACAGCATGAGGGGGCTGCGCACCAGCGGGCGCAGGCCGGTGTTCACGGCGTTGAGCAGGACGGTGGCATCGGTGGTCATGCGAGTGACCAGGGACGCCGTGGAGAAATGGTCCAGGTTGGCAAAGTCAAACTTCTGGACGGCGGCATACTCTGCCAGGCGCAGTTCCGCTGCAAACCCGTTGGCATAGCGGGCCGCAAAACGGGCATACAGCAGGCCGGTGACCAGGGCCAGCACCGCGCAAAGCGCCATCAAAAGTCCCTGGCGCAGTATGATCTGCATATCGTGGGCCGGTACGCCCTCATCGATCAAGGTAGACATAAGCACCGGGATGACCATTTCAAACCCGCACTCCAAAAAGAGCAGGCCCACCGCTACGATCAGATCCCGCCGGTAGGGTTTGCTGTAGCCGAAAATCAGCCGTAGATCCTGCATAAACATCCCTCCTGATATTCTGACAGTTTCCTATACCTTCTTATATGATCAGCGCCGACGGTCCGGCAGCTGGCTGGCCACAATGGCGGCAAACATCAGCACGCAGCCTGCCAGTTCGGCACCCGAAAGGGTCTGCCCCAAAATAAGCCACCCGGCCAGCGCACTGAATACGCTTTCCAGGCACATGGCCAGGCTGGCAATGATGGGGTCCAGTTCCTTCTGGCCTACGATCTGCAGGGTGTAAGCCACACCGCTGGACATAATGCCGCAGTACAACACCGAAACTGCCGCCCCCGCAAACTGTGCGAGGGTGGGCTGTTCCAGTGCAAACATGAAAACGGTGGAAAGCACTGACACTGTGAAAAACTGGGCAAAGCTGAGCTGGATGCCGTCCAGCCGGGGGCTGAAATGATTGACCAGCAGAATCTGCAGGGTAAACAGAACAGCGCAGAGCAGCAGCTGCCACTCGCCGCCGGTCAGGGCCAGAGTATCCCGCCCGGCCAGGCAGAGCAGGTACAACCCCACCACACTGACCGCCACACAGGCCCACAATTTGGGGCCGGGACGCCGCCCCATAAAAGCTCCACTGACGGGCACCAACACCACGTACAGGGCGGTCATAAATCCGGCCTTGGCGGTGCTGGTGGTACCGATGCCCATTTGCTGGGCGGCCAGGGCTGCAAACAGGACGATGCCGCACAGCCCGCCGCCGATGACCAGCGTTTTGCCGTGCAGCCAGAAGGGCAGGCGAATGCCGCGGCGCTGCTGCCCTACCCGGCGCACGCCCATGAGGCCCAGCAGAAACGCGCAGGCCAGCCAGCTGCGGCCTGCCAAAAATGTATACGGACCCATGTAAGTGCTGCCCACACTCTGGGCCACAAAAGCCGTGCCCCAGATCAGCGCTGCAAACACCAGCAGCAGGGTATTGCGCAGTTGCCGTTTGTTTTCCATTCCCGTAAAATTCCCCTTGCAGCCACAAAACCGCCCGCACCGTCAAGATTGACGGCACGGGCGGAGTGGTGATTGTTCCTGTTCAGCTGTTTATTCTTCGCCCTCGATGGTGGTCAGGGTCTCGCTGCCGAGGCCCTGAATCTTCAGTCCGCCCGTGACGTAGTAAATGCTGGAATCATAGCTGATATTCACTTTGTACTGTTTGCCGGGGGTCAGGCCGGAAATGGTCTGGGTGTAGCAGGTACCGTCGGTGGTATAGTACACCGTGGAGCCGATCACATAGCTGGTGGTCGTTTTGTCCTCAGACAGTTCCCACACCGCCACCTTGAAGGTCTGGTAGTTTTCGTTGGTGGATTCGGTGGTGGCATAACCGGTGACGGTGATGGTATCGCTGCCGGCCACAAAGTATTCGGTGTTGCGGTTGGCAATGCCGTTGAAAGCAACGTAAAGGGTATCCCCTTCCACCTGGGTGACCAGCTTGCCGGAAGTGGTATCCATTCCTTCGGGGAAGCTCACTTCACCGCCCGCTGCGGCCATCACATCGGTGGATTCCTCTTCCTCGCCGGAGCCTTCCTCGATGAAGCCCAGGGCCGTAACGGTCTTGACGATCAGATTTTTCATCGTTTCTTTGGGCGAGCAGGCGGACAGCGAAAGGGCCAGGCAGAGCGCCAAGGCCAGTGCGATCCATTTGCGGGTACGTTTCATATTGGTAAACCTCCGTGGGGTGGAAATCGTAAGTCGTGCGACATATAAAGGTATTATACCGCATTTGAAGGCGGTGTACAAGTTTTTTGCAAAAAAACCACAAAAAGGCCCCTTGGGATGTCAAAAAGAGGGGGCATCTCCGCACGGCGGTGCCTGCCGGGTCTGTTCCCCCCTCTTGGACTCCCCCTCGACAAAATAGAACGGCAAATCGTGCACGAACCGCACACAATTTGCCGTCCTGTTTCCCTGTATGTGTCAGCGTCGGTCGGCACATGTCCGCCGACGCCGACAGAATCCATTTTTGTATGCGGTCGCTTTACGGGCAGTTACCGCTTGATATCGTAGTTCATGTTCATCAGGTTGCGGATGCTGTCCACGTCGTCGGTGATATTAGCGTCGCCGTGGATGGTGTGCTTGATGGCACTGGAAGCCACCGCAAAGTTGATCATATCCATGGGGCGGTAATCGTGCATCATGGCGTAGATCAGGCCGCTGGCAAAGGCATCGCCGCCGCCCACGCGGTCCAGAATGTTGAAGGTGTAGAGCTTGCTCTCGAAAGTATGGCCCTCATACCACATAAAGGCTTTGAGGCTGTTCTCGCTGCCGGAATGTACATACCGCACATGGCGGCCGATGCACTTGATGTTGGGGTAACGCTCGATAAACCGCTGGAAGATCTCGTCCTGCTGTTCATAGCTGGGCTGCAGGGGCACGCCGTCCTTCCAGTCCCCCTTGCTGTGGTCTTCCTCGTCCTTCCACAGGTGGTAGGGCTCAATGCCGAAGAGCACATCCACATAGGGCAGGCAGCGGGTGCAGTAATCCCGGGCCTGCTCCCAGGTCCACAGCTGGCTGCGGAAGTTGCCGTCAAAGCTGACGGTCAGGCCTTTTTCCTTGGCGGCCTGCAGGCAGCGCAGGATAAAGTCCGCGCAGTTCTGGTTCAGCGCCGGGGTAATGCCCGACAGATGCAGCCAGTCAAAGCCGTCGAAGAGGGCGTCCAGGTCCACTTTGGACAAGTCGTACTCGGTCAGGGCGCTGTGCATACGGTCATAGATGACCTTGCTGGGGCGGATGCCGTAACCGGTTTCCAGGTAATAGGTTCCCAGACGATGGCTGGGGGTTTCTTCCTTGGTGGAAAGGATCATGGGTGTACAGTGCACATCGTTGGAGCGCAGCCACCGGATGGCACTTTTGCCCAACGAGTTGTTGGGCACCACACTGAAGAAGGTGGAGTCCACCCCCAGGTTGGCCAGCGCCAGGGCGATGTTGGCCTCGCTGCCGCCGTAGCTGGCTTCAAAGTTGGAGGCCATGCGGATCTTTTCGTAGTTGGGCGGGGTCAGGCGCAGCATGACTTCGCCGATGGTAATGAATTTTTGCGGGCTTTGCTGGCCCTGCAGAATGGGGTTACAGTGTTCCATGCAAAAGGCACCTCCTGGGATCGTTTTGTAATCTTGCGCGGGAAATGCGTTGGTTATTGTCCCCTTCATTGTACGGCATTCCCTACCCGATTGCAAGACAATCATATTCGATGCAACGCGTTTATTTTTTGACGATCTGCCATACAGTCAGCGGTTCGCACAGGCCGCATTCCGCCACCGGTTCGGCCTGCAGCCCCGCCTGCCCGGCTGCCTGCTGTGCGGTGCCCGCCCCGGCTGCATCCTCAAAGAAATACACCGCAGCGCCTTCTTCCACCCATTGGGCCAGGGTGTCGGCATCCGTCAGATCGTACAGGTTATCATACACCGATTTGGGCAATTCGCCGGGCGTCACCTGCCAGCCGTAGCTTTCCCGCTCACACAAACCGGCCAATTTTTCCTGCACCCGGGTCACGGTGGAAACCAGTTTGGCATCCTCGGGCAGGGTGTCCAGCACCGCCAGGGTGGAACGGGTCTCGGCGGCCTGGTACTGCTGGTCGGCCACAAAGACGCGGGCATTGCCCCAGGCCGTGACCAGCAGCACCGCCAGCACCAGCGGCTTGACGCGCTGCCGCGGCAGCACCGCCAGGGCCGCCGCCACGCCCAGCCACAGGCAGCCCAGCTCCGGCACCAGGTAGCGCGCCACAAATACCGGCCGCACCAGTGCCGAAGCCACCAGCCCCACCGCCACGGTCCAGAACGGACACAGCAGCGCGGCGGCGGTAAACAGTCCGTCGGCACCGCGGGGCCGGGCGGCCAGCCACAGCACCGTCACCAGCGCCACCGCCACCCACAGGCTGCCCGTTCCGAACAGGAAGGTGCCGTAGCCTTTGACGGTTTCCCCGGTGATGGGTTCGATCCAATAAGAGCCCTTGACGGTGCGCAGCTGCCCCAGCAGCACAAAGAGCCAGGGCAGATAGGCAGCCGCCGTGACCGCTGCCGCCACGCCCCAGTGCAAAAGCCCCCGCCGGTCGCGGCGGACCAGCTGCCAGACCAGCAGCGCCAGGTAGGCAACCGCCACGGCCACACAGGCGAAATAGTGGGTGTAGGCGGCCAGCAGGCCGAACACCACCAGCCCCGCCCAGCCGCGGCGGCGCCCGGTGCGGGCGGTATACCAGGCAGCCAGCAGACCGCCGGTGACAAAAAACAGTCCCCAGCTGTACATCCGGATCTCGGTGCCATAGTCCAGCAGCTTGGGCATACCGCCCAGGCACAGGCTGAACACCCCGGCCCCCAGGCGGACCGGGCCGTTTTTCCGCCAGCCGATCACCCCGGCGCCCAGAAGCAGCAGCGCATAGGGCAGCAGCGAAACCAGCTTGGCCAGCGGAATGACCGGCACACCGGGCAGCACCGCCGCAAAGGCCTTGACGATCAGGTAATACAGCGGCGGGTGTACATCAGCCGCCGTCAGCGCCACCAGTTCCGTGACGGGATGACGGATCAGCTTGAGGGTGAACACCTCATCCTGCCAGATATAGCCGTTGGCAAAAACAAAATATCCCTGCAGCACCACCAGCGCCGCGCCGCAGGCCCACAGCACCGCAAAGAGGGGGCGGCTTTCCAGCACGGCGCGGCAGCGGGCATCCCCCGCCGTGCCGCTCTGCAGCAGCCAGACCGCCGCCACCAGCGCCGCCGGCAGGGCAGCTGCCGCAGCCGCTACGGCCAGTACCCCCACCAGCAGGGAGGATTCCAGCCCCAGGCGGGCCGCAATGCCCTCAAATTTCCAGTGCTGTGCAAAAAGCACGCCGCCCCAGGCAGCGGTCAAAGCGCCGCACACTGCGCCCAGGGGGTCCAGCCGGGCACGCAGCCATCCCCACAGAGCCGGTGCGCGCCCCAGGGCCGCCGCCCCCAGCAGGGTCAGCACTCCGCAGAGCAGCACCGCTTTTTTGGAACTGCCCGCGGCCCACAGGGCCAGCAGCATCCCGCCCGAAAGGGCAAAAGGCAGATTTTGAAGGATTCGTTTGCCGTTCATGGGCGTATAAACTCCTTACGTTTTGTTCAGTACCCCCATTATACGCCCCGGGGGCCGGGGGTGGCAAGCCGCAAAAAGCCCCGCGCCAAAAAGCGCGGGGCCGTTGGGTCAATCCTGCATTTCCTGTTCAAAGCGGTCGATCTTGTCCATCTGACCAATGACGGTGACGGTGTCCCCCGCCGCAAAACGGTAACTGGCGGTGAACTCCACATCGGTGCGGCCGCCCCGCTCCACGGCGATGATGTTGATGCCGTAGACCCGGCGCACATCCAGTTCCTGGATGCTGCTGCCCACTACGCGGCCGTCCGCCACGATGCGGCGTACTTCCACACCGTCGGCCAGGGCCACATAGTCCAGCAGGTTGCCGAAAATCAGCCGCCGCCCAATGCGCACAGCCATGTCGGCTTCGGGGTAAACCACCGTGGCGCCCATCCGTTTGAGCACCTCGCCGTGGACTTCGCTGGTGGCTTTGGCAATGACGTTGGGCACCCCCAGTTTGATCACCAGCATGGTGGTCAGGATGCTCATGTCGATCTGCTCACCGATGCACACCGTGACCGTGCCGCAGTTCTGCATGCCGGTCTCCTTGAGGGCGGTCTCGCTCAGGTTATCCACCACAAAGGCGTAGTCGGTATAGGGGCGCACCTCGCGGACGCGCTCTTCGTTCTTATCAATGGCAATAACTTCCTTGCCGGCTTCCGAAAGGGTCTTGACCAGCGCCGCGCCGAAGCGGCCCAGGCCGATGACGCCGTACAGCGTCGAAGGATCGTGTTTTTTCATAGTTGCACCTTCCTGAATGGATGGAAAAATCAGCCGATGGTAATGGCTTCTTCGGTATAGCGGGCCAGCGGTTCGGGGCGCTCGACCCAGATGGACAGCAGCGTAAAGGCACCTACGCGCCCGGTGTACATGGTAAGGATCAGCACGAACTTGCTCACATCCCGCAGACCGGGGGTGATGCCGGTGGAAAGACCTACGGTACCGAAGGCCGACACATCCTCAAACAAAAGCTGCACAAAGGTGGCTTCCGGTTCCAGCACACAGAGCAGGAAGGTACCGGTACAGACCACCGTGACGCCCAGCAGGGCGATGGTGGCCGCTTTGCCCAGCGCGTTTTCGGGCAGACGGCGGTGGAAGGCCCCGGGCCGCCGTTTGGTGAAGATGCACCAGATCTCCTGCATAAGCACAAAGAAGGTGGTGGTCTTGATACCGCCGCCGGTAGATCCCGGCGATGCACCGATGAACATGAGAATGATCAGCACAAACAGACCGGCGTCACTCAGGTCCCCTATGGAGATGGTGGAGAAGCCCGCCGTACGGGCCGAAACACTGTGGAAGAATGCCGCCATCCAGCCCACATGGTCGGTGATCTGCAAAAGCACCGTACCCGAAACCAGCAGCACCCCGGTGGTGGTAAGCACCACTTTGGTGTGCAGGGTGAACTTGCGGAACCGGAACCGGCATTTGACCACATCCACCATGACCAGAAAGCCGATGCCGCCGAAGATGATCAGCGCACAGGTGACCAGGTTGAGCCAGAGGTTATCGTGGTACGGGATCAGGTTGCGCAGACCGCCCAGAATGTCAAAACCGGAGTTGTTGAAAGCCGCCACCGAGTGGAAGATACTGACCCACAGCGCATGCAGCGGCGGAAAATCCTGGATGAACACCGGGAAACTGAGCACCACGCCCCCCAGTTCAAAGCAAAGGGTAAAGAACAGCACCGCCCGGATCAGGCGGATCATGCCTTCCAGGCTGTCCACATTGAGGGCTTCCCGCACCAGGGTGCGCCCCCGCAGGCTGATGCGCCGCCCCGCCGCCAGGGCCAGCCCCATGCCGATGGAGGTGACCCCCAGACCGCCGATCTGGATCAGGCCCACCAAAACCGCCTGACCGAAGGGCGTAAAGGATTCGGCCGAGTCCACAGCGATCAGACCGGTCACGCAGACCGCACTGGTGGAGGTGAACAGGGCATCCACCCAGCTGACGGTGGCGGTGTCCCGCACCGAAACCGGCAGTTTGAGCAATGCCGCCCCCAGCAGAATGGCCAGGGCAAAGCCCAGGGCAATGATGCGGGCAGGCGGCTGCCGTTTGATAAAAATCAAAAAACGTTTTAGAGTATTCATTCGGTTCCCTCTGCGGTGGAAAAGGCAAAAAAATACTGGCCCTCCCGTCTGTTCGGAAGTCCCGTCCTGCCCGGCAGGCCATACCGCTGCGCCCTGCCTTGTAGCCGGATAAATAGAGTCATCCAACGGTGTCGGATACTCTATGACAGACTCCACCACTTATCCTGACTGATATTGTCCCTACCATAGCACGAAATCCGGCGCTCGTCAAGAGGGGGCAAATTCCCCCGGACGGCAGCGCTTTTGCTGCACGGCATCAATTCATCGTTTCAACGTTTGTTTTTGCGCAAAAAGCAGTTTTGGCGGGCAGCGGTGGAATCGGGGCCTTCTCTTGCGTGGTATCGTAAAATCGTGTATAATAAGTTGTTACTTCTATAAGTATAGTCAGGAGGTGCGCCGTTGAGCCTGCAGAGTTTCGGCTTTTTCGGCTTTTTACTGGTGGTGGCTGCGGTGTACCTGCATCTGCCGCAGCGGTGGCAGAGCCCCTTTTTGCTGGGCGCCAGCTGGGCATTCTATGCGCTGGCCATGCCGTCCATGCTGCCGGTGACCATTGCCATTGCGGTATTTACCTATCTTTGCGGCCGGGCCCTGGCCGGCCCCCACAAAACCGCCGTTCTGCGGGTGGGAGTCGTGGGGCTTCTCTTCATCCTTGCCTTTTTCAAGTACAACGGCGCCTTTGCCGGGCTGGCGGGCTGGCAGACCGTGGCCATGCCTCTGGGCATCAGCTTTTACAGCTTTGCGGCCATCGCCTACCTGATCGATGCCGCCCGGGGCGACTGTGAGGTGGAGACCAACTTCATCCACTGTGCGCTGTTCCTGAACTTTTTTGCCACCGTCACCCAGGGCCCCATCTGCCGGGGCGGCGCGTTTTTGCCCCAGCTGAAAGAGGAACACCGCTTTGACGCCGCCCGCACCGTGCGGGGCCTGCGGCTGATGGCCCTGGGCCTGTTCAAGCTGGTGGCCGTGAGCGACGTGCTGGGGGTACTGGTGGATGAAGTATTCCCCCACTACCAGACCTACGGCGGCCCTATGCTGATTCTGGGCGCCGTGGCCTATACCTTGCAGCTGTATTTCAACTTTTCCGGCTATTCCGAGGTTGCCCGGGCCGTGGGCCTGTTCCTGGGGCTGGACCTGCCGGAAAACTTCAAAACGCCTTTCTTTGCCACCAACTTTTCCGGATTCTGGAGCCGGTGGCATATCAGCTTTTCTTCCTGGTTACAGGATTATCTGTTCATGCCGCTGGCCTGGGCGGATCTGTCCGGCGTGAGCCGGGGCCGTTTGCAGCGCCTGCCTGCTGAAGTCTGCGTCTTTACGGTATTCTTTGTATCGGGTTTCTGGCACGGCAACACCCTGCCCTTTGTGGTGTGGGGCCTTTTGCAGGCCTGCTACCGTCTGGGGGAGGAACTGCTCCACCGCCGGTTCGGCAAGCCCAAAAAGAAAGCTCCCCTGCGGGTGGTGCGCGCCAAGCGGGCTGTGGTCTTTGTACTGTGGACGGTAAGCATGGTGTTCTTCCGGGTGGGTTCCGCCCCCGCAGGCACCCTGACCGTGAACGACGCCTTCGGCTATCTGGCCGGATGGTTCCGGGGCTGGAACCCCGCCCGCTTTGCCGGGGAACTGTACAGCGCGGTGTATACCGCCTTCTACGCCAACACCATCATGGTGGCGGCCTACTACGCCTTTATGGCAGCGGTGCTGGTACTGGCCTTCTGGCTGGATACCCGCCGGGCTTTCACCTATAAAAACAAGCCTGCCGAGATTGCCCTGGCCGGAGAAAAACACCGCTGGGTGATCTACTATCTGCTGGTGATCTGCCTGCTGGCGGGTTACATCATGCAGAGCGGCGGCTTCGGCAATGCGGGATTCGGCATGTATGCGGGATTTTGACCTTTCTCAAAGGGGGCAACAGCCGCGCACGGCGATGCCTGACGCGGCTATTTTCCCCTTTGGATTCCCCTTCGACAAAATCGCCCCATAACTGCGCCTTCGCCGCGGGCTCCTCGCACACAATTTTGGGGGAATTTCCCGGTAAGTGTCTGCATCGTCGGCGCACTGCGCCCGCAGGCGCGTTTCGCAGGCCAACCGCTGCGCAGCAGCGGCTCTTAGGCCGGAGATGTCCGCCGATGCAGACGGTTTTGAATAACGCCATTGCCACACCAACAGAAAGGATTGGCCTGTGAAAAATATTCTGAAAAAACTGGCGCTGCTGGCCATTCCGGTACTGGTCTGGCTGGCGGTGTTTGTGGCCTTTGAGCCCAACAACTATTTTGGGCTTAAGGCATCTGCCGGTTCCAGCCAGCCGGTGGCGCGGGTGCGCGCCTACCAGCAGTCCCCCGGCACCCACCTGATTTTGGGCGACAGCCGCCTGGCCCACTTTGATATGGACCTGGTGGAGGAAGTAAGCGGCGAAACCTGGCAGAATCTGTCCTTCGGCGGCGCTTCCCTGAAAGAGACCCTGGACCTGGCGGATTACGTACTGGACAGCGGCAACCCCGTGGACAGCCTGCTCATCGGGCTGTCCTTCTACACCCTCAACGAAGGGTACAACACCGACCGGTTTGCCCAGCTGGAAGAAACGCTGAACAATCCCCTGGCCTACTGCCTAAACCTGGAATACAACGTCAACGCCCTGACCGTGCTGATGGACACCATCCGCGGCACGCCGGACACCATTGAATCCGGCGACTGGGTGGAGAGCGATTACCTGGCCGACGACGGCACCGTGCTGCCGCTGCACCGCAAACTGTACGATTACCCGGCCACCATCACCCCCAAATGCCGCAACTGGGCCCTGAACACCGAGCAGCTGGAACGGCTGCACCAACTGGGGCAGACCTGCGCGGCCCGGGGCATGGAGCTGATCGTGGTGCTGCCGCCCATGGCGGACAACGTGCGCACCGAAGTGTGCGACGTGTTCGGCATTACCGAGGCTATGGAGAACCAGGTGCTGCCCACCCTGCGCACCTGGAGCGAGGAAGGGGCCTTTACCCTGCTGGACTACGAGTGGGGCGGCAGCTGCATTACCGACGACGACACCCAATTTTACGACGGGTTCCATCTGGACGAACGCTACGGCCTGCCCGACTGGACGGCCCAGCTGTTCAGCGACCTGAAGGCCTGAGAGCAAGGAGAAGCTTGTGGCACTGGATTTTTTGATTTTGTATGAGCACACGGTGCGCGAATACGAGAGCGACCTGCTGCTCAAATTAGAGCTGGAACGCCGGGGCTACTCGGTGGAGATCCGCCAGCTGCTGGACCCCAAATACCTGCGCCTGTTCCGCCGGGACAAACCGGAGGTACTGGTGGCCAGCTGCATGTATGACAACGAAGCCATCAACAGCCATGTGTACAACAACATCGGCCGCTGCAACAAGATCGTGAACCTGCACTGGGAGCAGATGCTTTCCGACACACAGGAGGAAGGCGACTGGTTCAACATGAACGGCAACGCCAAAAAGTGCGTGCAGACCTGCTGGGGCAAGCGCACCGCCTTGCGGCTGCAGGCCCACGGCATGGAGGCCAAAAACACCCCCGTCACCGGCGCCGTGATGATGGACTTTCTGCGCCCGGAATTTACCGGTTATTTCCTGGACAAACAGGCCCTGTGTGAGAAATTCGGCCTGGACCCCGCCAAAAAGCTGCACCTGTACATTTCCAGCTTTGGCTATGCCAGCATGAACGATGACGAGGTGGCCGAACTTTCCAGAATGGCGGGTACCGACTTTACCGGTTTTGCCCGTACCAACCGGGTTTCCATGACCCAGACGCTGGACTGGTTTGACCGTTACCTGGCCGAACACCCCGAGGTGGAACTGGTCTACCGCCGCCACCCCAGCGAGTGGAACAGCCCCGCCCTGGAAGAGCTGGCCCGCAAACGGCCCAACTTCCACGTGATTTTTGCCGATTCGGTCAAACAGTGGATCGTGGCGGCGGACTCCATCTCCATCTGGATGAGCACCGCCATCGCCGAGGTGTATATGGCGGGCAAAAGCTGCCACATCCTGCGCCCCGTGCCCATTGAGCACGAGTATGACCCCGTCATCTACAAGGGCGCCCGCTATGTGACCACCTACGAGGAATTTACCGCCGCCATGGCCGAGAATGACCCGCCCTTCCCCATTGAACGGGAGGTCATCGAGGGGTACTTTGACCCCTCCCCCATCCCCGCTTACCGCCGGATGGCCGACCTGCTGGAGGATGTGTACAAAAACCCGCCCCGGGACGAACCCATGGGAGAAGGCTTCAAGCCCCATTTCAATCTGCTGAAATTCTGCGCCCTGGCGGGGGTACACTTTTTGTACCGCCGGGGCTGGGAACCCCGCCGGGTGTTTGGTTTCTGCCCGCCGCTGGCCAATTTTGCCCAGCGCATCTACGGCTATGTGGACAAGGCCCATGTGACCCCCGAACAGGTGGCCGCCATGACCGACCGCATCCGGCCTTATGTCCGCTAAAGGAGGCGCCTGTATGCCAGACAGCGAAAAGAAAGCGTCCGCCGGGCAGAGCTTTGCGGGCAACGTGATGAAATATTCGGTGGCCACCTATCTGGGTTTTGTGATCACCGGCGTGGCCCTCATCGTCAAAGGCCTGCTGCCCAGCGAGGTGCTGGGCGCCCCGGTCACCTTTATGACCTACACTGCCACCTTTATGAACATCGGCATCCTGGGATTGGACCAGGCATTGCTGCGCTTTTACCACGAGCCCCCCGCCGGGGCCAAACCCCGGCAGCTCTTTGCCGGGTGTACCCGCCTTTCGGTGGCGTTCGTGCTGGTGCTGGGCGTGGTGTGCAGCCTGTTTTTTGCCCGGCCCCTGGCCGCCGCCCTGGGCCTTGGCACCGTCGGGCCCGGCATCATTCCGCTGCTGTTCGTAAATGCCGGGCTGTACATGCTGGTGCGGTACCTGAACGTATTGCTCCGGCTGGAAAACGACCTGCGGGTCTACACCGCCGAGACCCTGTGGATGCAGACCTGCTACAACCTGATCTACCTGCTGCCGGGCTTCTTCACCTCCAATGTGACCATCCTGGCATTGGCGGCCATCCTCAGCTTCGGCGTGGTGGTCATTGCCTTCGGCTTCAAGTACCGGGCCGCCGCTTTCAGCGATCTGCCCGCTCCCATGGCTGCCGGCATCGCCCGCACCGTGCTGCCCTACGGCATCGCCCTGGCCCCGGCCCAGATTTTGTTCAGCCTGTCCAGCGGCGTCTGCCTTTCCTTCATCAGCAACTACTGCGGCGACACCGCCCAGGGCCTGTTTGCCTTCGGCTACAGCCTGGCCCAGCTGGTCACCGCCATCCAGGCAGGTTTTTCCACCTACTGGGGACCTTACGTCTACGCCCATTACCGGGAGGAACAGGAACGCATCGCCCGGGTACATGACATCCTGAACCTGCTGATCTTCGGGTTCTTCTGCGTGCTGGTCATGTTTGAAGACATCGTGTTCTGGATCTTTGCCAACAAACGGGACTGCCTGGCCATCTTCCCCCTGCTGATGCTGGCCGTGGTGTTCACCATCCTGTGCGAGGGCACCGTCTACGGCAACTCCATCGCCCGCAAACCCTGGCACGATACCATCGGCATTGCCATCGGCGCGGCAAGCAACTTTGTGCTCTGCTCGGTGCTGGTGCCCTCCATGGGGCTTACCGGTGCAGCCCTTTCCCTGGCTGCCAGCAACGGCCTGGCCTTTTTGTACCGCACCGTCACCGGCCAGATGTACTACCGCACCATTCCCAGCTTTGCCAAAACCGTTTCGGGCTTCCTGCTGGCCTTTGCGGTAACGGCCGCCGGTACCCTGCTGTGGCAGCATTTTGTGCTCAAGTTCCTGCTGGCGGGCACCATCCTGTTTATCTATTGCACCCTGTACCGCACCCAGCTCATCAAATTGTGGCAGATGGGCCTGGGCATCCTGCGGAGCATTCTTTCCAAAAAGTAAACCGTCTGAAAAGAGGAGTCAACCATGAAACATTGCGGCACCCAGGAGCTGGAAACCGGCCGCCTTGTATTGCGGCGGCTGTCGGTGGATGACAGCGAAATGATGTACAACAACTGGGCCAGCGACCCGGAAGTGACCCGGTACCTGCGGTGGAATGCCCACCGCACCTGGACCGAAACGGCGGAGCTGCTCAACGAATGGGAAAAACATTACCCCGACCCTGCCTATTACCAGTGGGGCATTGTGGAAAAACGCAGCGGCGTGCTGTTCGGCACCATCAGCCTGTTTTCGGCGGTGGATATGAAAACCGGCTGGCACCTGAACACCGAACGCCTTGGCCCCACCTGGGAGACCGGCTATGCCCTGGGCCGCAAGTGGTGGAACAAAGGCTATGCCACCGAGGCCCTGTGTGCCGTGCGGGACTACTGGTTCGACACGGTGGGCGCCCTGTGGCTGGCAGCCTGCCATGCCAACGACAACATTGCCAGCAGCGCCGTGCTGCAAAAGGCAGGGTTCGTGTATGACCACGACATCACCGACCACAAATTTGACGGCACCCCGGTACCCTGCCGGGCGTACCATCTGATCAAAGAGGATTTATGAGCGAGATTACCTTGGATTTCGGCACCACGGCCCAGAAGCAGACCCAGGGGGAGGCCATTCCCGTGGTATTGCTGGCACTGGACCAGGGCCGGTACGACATGACCCGCAGCCTGGACGAGCTGCGGGCACTGGCTGACGCCAACGGCATGGAGGCAGTGGCCGAGGTGGTGCAGAAGCGCGCCGTTCCGGAAGCCGCCACCATGCTGGGGGAAGGCAAAGTGGCCGAAGCACGGCTGGTCTGCCAGAATCTGAACGCCCAGGCCGCCATTTTTGACGGCGAACTGACCGGCAGCCAGATCCGCAACCTGTCGGCGGCGCTGCAGGTGGAGGTGCTGGACCGCACCATGCTGATCCTGGAGATTTTCCGGGCCAGAGCCACCACCAACGAAGGCAAGCTGCAGACCGAACTGGCCACCCTGCGCTATCAGCTGCCCCGCCTGCAGGGGCTGGGCGAGAGCCTGAGCCGCCAGGGCGGCGGTGGCGGCGGCGGTGCCGGTGCCCGCCGCGGCGCCGGTGAAACGAAACTGGAACTGGACCGCCGGCACCTGCACCAGCGCATCGAGCACCTGGAAGGCAAACTGCGGGAGATGGAAAAGCGCCGGGGCGAGACCCGCCGCGCCCGCCGCAAGAATAACGTGCCGGTGATTGCCCTGGTGGGCTACACCAACGTGGGCAAATCCAGCCTGCTGAACGCCCTGTGCGGGGAACAGATTTTTGAAGCGGACATGCTGTTCGCCACCCTGGACCCCACCGCCCGCAAACTGACGCTGCCCAGCGGGCTGCAGGTCATTCTGGTGGACACTGTCGGCTTTGTAAGCCGCCTGCCCCACCACCTGGTGGAAGCCTTCAAGAGCACCCTGGAGGAAGCAGCTTTCGCGGATGTAATCGTGAAGGTGGCCGATGCTTCCGACCCCCAGGCCACGGAACAGCTTTCGGTCACCGATGAGGTACTGGGCACGCTGGACTGCGGGGATATTCCCCAGCTGGTGGTCTACAACAAATGCGACGCCGCCAACCTGACGGCCTTTGACCCTGCCATGCTGCTGACCAGCGCCAAGACCGGCCGCGGATTGCTGGAACTGCTGGCCCGCCTGGACGAGGAACTGGCCCACCGGGTACGCACCATTGAGGTGGTGCTGCCCTACGACAAGCTGGCACTGGCAGACATCCTGCGCAGCCGGGGCAGCGTTCTGGCCGAGGAATACCGGGATACCGGCGTCTATTACCAGGGCACCGTAAAGATCGATGATCTGCATCGGTTTGAGCCCTACCTGATCTAAGTTGACAGGTCCCCTCCGGGCCGCTATACTTTCGATAGAAACACAGTACAAAGAACAAAGGGGTTTTGTTTATGGCATCCAACGTACGCACCCGCTTTGCGCCGTCGCCCACCGGCTATATGCACGTAGGCAACCTGCGCACCGCGCTGTACACCTATCTGCAGGCCCGCCACAATGGCGGCACCTTTATCCTGCGCATTGAGGACACCGACCAGGGCCGTCTGGTGGAAGGCGCCACCGATATCATCTACGGCACCCTGCGCGCCACCGGCCTGACCTGGGACGAAGGCCCGGACATCGGCGGTCCCGTGGGCCCCTACGTACAGAGCGAACGCATGGGTATGTTCAAGCAGTATGCGGAGCAGCTGGTAAAAGAAGGCAAGGCCTATTACTGCTTCTGCACCGAGGAGCGGCTGAACGAGCTGCACGAGGCACAGCGCGCCGCCGGTGAGATGACCCACTACGACGGCCACTGCCGCAACCTGAGCGAAGAGGAAGTGGCGGCCAAGCTGGCGGCAGGCGAACCCTATGTCATCCGCCAGAAGATCCCCGAGAGCGGCGTGGCGGGCTTTGACGATGTGGTCTACGGCCACATTGAGGTGAACGTCAGCGAACTGGACGACCAGATCCTGATCAAGACCGACGGCATGCCCACCTACAACTTTGCCAACGTGGTGGACGATCACCTGATGGGCATTTCCCACGTGATCCGCGGCAGCGAGTACCTCTCCTCCACCCCCAAATACAACCTGCTGTATGAGGCTTTCGGCTGGGAGAAGCCCATCTACGTCCACTGCCCGCCGGTCATGAAGGACGCCCAGAACAAGCTGTCCAAGCGCAACGGCGACGCCAGCTACCAGGACCTGGTGGCCAAAGGCTATCTGCCCCAGGCGGTGCTGAACTATCTGCTGCTGCTGGGCTGGGCCCCGGAAGGCGAGCAGGAGATCTTCACCCTGGATGAGATGATCAAGATCTGGGACCCCAGCCGCATTTCCAAGTCCCCGGCCATCTTTGACCCGCTGAAGCTGCGGGCCATCAACGCGGCGTACATCCGCGCCCTGCCGGCGGAGGAGTTCCGCCGCCTGGCCGACCCGTTCATTGACAGCGCCGTGCATCGCGACATTGACCGCGACCTGCTGTGCGCCAACCTGCAGCCCCGCTGCGAAGTGCTGGAGGATATTCCCCCGCAGCTGGATTTCTTTGACGCAGTGGTGCCCTATGACGCGGAACTGTACCGCAACAAGAAGCAGAAAACCACCCCGGAAAGCGCCAAAGAGGCCCTGACCGCCCTGCTGCCCGTTCTGGAAGGCATGGCAGACTGGAACCGAGATGCCATCTTTGAAGCCTGCAAGGTGCTGGCCGAGCAGATGGAGAAAAAGAACGGCTGGCTGCTGTATCCCCTGGGCATTGCGCTCTCCGGCAAGAGCCGTACCCCGGGCGGCGGCACCGATCTGGCCGCCATGCTGGGCAAGGAGGAAACCCTGGCCCGCGTACGCACCGCGTTGGGTAAGGTATAACCCCATACAGCGGGTGCTTGTTCCTGTTCTTTCTTTGCAAAGAAAGAACCAAAGAAACTCCAAACAAAAATCAGGAGGTCATGGCATACGCCATGACCTCCTGATTTTTAATTGAAAGTTCTTTTGGTCCTTTTCTTACAAGAAAAGGATAAGAGCAGGACACCCCCTGTATGCGGGGTTATTCCTCATCCGCGAAGTTGCCCAGCGCCTTGGCCTGTTCAATGACCTTGGCTTCCAGCATCTGGGGCAGGACCTCATACCGCACAAAGTCGAAGGTATACCAGCCGCGGCCCTGGGTCAGCTGCCGCAGGAAGGTAGTGAAATCCTGCATTTCGGCCATGGGCACTTCCGCTTCCACCACCTGCATGCCGTCGTCGTCCGGGTTCATGCCCAGCACGCGGCCGCGCCGCTTGGTAACCTCACCCATAATATCGCCGGTGTTGTCCGCCGGGACGTGCGCCTGCAGGGCGCCGATGGGTTCCAGCAGCACGGGGCCAGCCTCGGGCACCGCAGCCTTATACGCCAGCTTGGCGGCCATAATGAACGCCATTTCGCTGGAGTCTACGGGATGGTAGCTGCCGTCCAGCAGGGTGGCTTTCATGCCCACCATGGGATACCCGGCCAGCACGCCGTGCTCGGCAGCCTGGCGGACACCCTTTTCTACCGCCGGGAAGAAGTTCTTCGGCACGCTGCCGCCGAACACGTTCTCGGCAAATTCAATGGTTTCGCCCTCGATGGGCTCGAACTGAATCCACACATCACCGAACTGGCCGTGACCGCCGGTCTGCTTCTTGTGGCGGCCCTGGGCCTTGCAGCTCTTGCGGATGGATTCACGGTAAGCGACCCGCGGGGTTTCCAGCGTGATCTCGACACCGAACTTATTCTTGAGCTTGGCAAGCGCCACTTCGAGATGCTGGGTCCCCAGACCGCTGATGATCTGCTGTTTGGTTTCGGGGTCCACCACAAAGGTGATGGCCGGATCTTCTTCAATCAGGCGGGCCAGCGCACCGGAAACTTTGCCTTCGTCGCCCTTCTTGGCCACTTTGACCGCCATGCGGTAGCTGGCAATGGGGTAGGAAGGCGCCGGCAGGGCTACCACACGGGCAGGATCGCACAGGGTGTCGCCGGTTTTGGCCGTGGCCAGTTTGGCCACCGCACCGATGTCACCGGTGGTGATGGCCGCGGTATCGGTCTGCTTTTTGCCGCAGATGGTCAGGGTCTTGCCCAGGCGCTCCGGCTGACCGGTGCGGCTGTTCACCACATTGCTGGTGGCCGTCAGTTTGCCGGACAAAACCTTGATGAAGCTCAGCTTGCCCACGAACGGGTCCGCCACCGTCTTGAACACATAGGCGCAAAGGGGTGCATCCGGGTCGGCGGTCACTTCCACCGGCTCGCCGTCCTTGGTCTCGCCCACGGCCGCGGCGGTGTCGGCGCCGGGCAGCAGCACGTTCATGTTGTACAGCAGCATATCCAGCGCCTGGTTGTTCACGGCACTGCCGCAGAACACCGGAGTGATCTGGCCGCTGTGCACGCCGGTGGCCATGCCCTGTACGATCTCTTCCGTCGTGAAGGGTTCGCCTTCAAAGAATTTTTCCATCAGGGCCTCGTCGGTCTCGGCGATGGCCTCGCTCATGGCCTGGATCAAACCCTCAAAACGGTGGCCGATGTCGGGCAGGTCGATCTGGATCTGCTTGCCGCCCTCATACTTGAAGGCCTTCTGGCTGAACAGGTTGATGTACGCAACGGTGCCGTCGTCCAGACGTACGGGCACCACACAGGGGCAGACACTGGGTCCGAACTGGATCTTCATCTGCTCCAGGATCTTGAAATAGTCGGCGTTTTCGAGGTCGGTCTTGGTCACAAAGATCATCCGCGCCTTGTTGTTCTTGCAGGCCAGGCGGTAGGCTTTCTCGGCACCTACGCTGACGCCCGAACGGCCCGATACGCAAATCAGCACACTCTCGGCAGCCATGACACCCTCAGCGGCGCCGGTCTCAAAGTCAAACAGACCCGGGGTATCGATCAGGTTGTACTTGATGCCCTGATACTCTACCGGAACCACGCTGGAATTCAGCGATGCTTTGCGGCGTACTTCTTCGGGGTCAAAGTCACTGGCGGTGGTGCCGTCTTCCACACGGCCCATGCGCTCGGTCGCACCGCTCAGATACAGCAATGCTTCGGTCAGCGTCGTCTTACCGCACCCGGCATGACCGGCCACCAGAATGTTGCGGATGTCTTTGCTTGCATAGTCCATGAATCGTCAAACCTCTTTTCGCGCCGGGGCTTTTACGCGCGCCCTGCGGCGTAGAATTATGGTGAATTTGAACATTTCTCACCGATTGATACTACTTTACCACATATTTGTGGAATTTTAAACAGTTTTTTCTGATTTTCTTGAAATATTTTTAGGCAGTTGACAAATCCATCCCCCTCCATGGTTTACGGCTGCGCCAGACGCACCACCGCCACGGTGATGTCATCCTGTTTTTCCCCCGCACGGCGCACCGCCGCGTCGGCAATGGTCTGGGCCGCCTGCTGGGGCGTGTGCCCCAGTTTGGCGCACAGCTGCAGCTGCTGCATCAGCCACTCGCTGCCGTCGGCCAGGGCGCCGTCACTGACCAGCACCACCCAGTCCCCCGCATCCAGCCCAAAGGTGGTGGACCGCCCCACCAGGCTGTCCATCACGCCCATGGGCAGGCTGGCGCCTTCCAGCATACGGGGCACCCCGCCCCGCACCAGAAAACTGGGCGCGGCACCGGCCTTGAACAGCCCGGCCCGGCCGGTATACAGGTCGATGGTCAGCAGATCCAGCGTGGCGCCGGATTCCTGCTCGGCACTTTTCAGGCCCAGGGCCACATTGACCAGCCGGGCCGCACTTTCGGCGGCAAATCCCGCCCGCAGCAGCTGGCTGGTCAGCCGGGCTGCCATCTGGCCGTCCACCGCCGCCGGACGGCCGGTCCCCATACCGTCGCACAACAGCATCTGGGCACGGCCGCTGGTATCACAGAATTGTTCCAATGCATCGCCGCTGACCGTCTGCCCTTTGGCCGGGCGGCCCGCCGCGCCGAACTCGGCACGGAAAACAGGCCGCTCCCCAAAGCTGAGCATGGTAACGGTGCGGCAATGGGTGATTTCGGGCAAATCCAGGTCACGGCGGCAGATACGGCTCACCTCCCCGGTCAGCTCCGTGACTTCTTCCTCGGTAAATCGGGTACGGGCTATGGTCACCGCTACGGTCAGGCGGCCCGCGAGGTCGGAGGTCACGCTGCATTCCAGCGCGTCCAGTCCCAGCCCCATAAACAGCTGGGCCACCTTGCCCTCCCGCCGGGGGTCCGGCAGCCCCGCCTGGCCCAACCGCCCCGCCAGCTGTGCCAGCGCCCCCGCCAGAGCACTGTACTGCTCGGTCAGCGCGGCGCGCAGCTGGGTGGCCCGGGCCCGGGTCTGGCGGCGGCTGCGCCACAGACGATACCCGTGGTTGGCCGCCGTACACAGGTCGCTGGGATGGATGCATACCGAAAGCTGCCCCGGCAGGTCCTCCACCTCCACATGGCCGCTGCTCTCCAGCGTGGGCTTTAACTGGTACAAACCATCCATGGCCGTGGCATAGCCCCGCACCCAGCAGCGGCTGCGCCGGGTGCAGGTCTGGCAGGTGGTGCGGGCGATGTGCTCCACCACGAAGTCGAAGTTTTCCCCTTTGGGGGGCATCTGCCGGGCGCATACGGCGTTGACCGTATCGGCAATATCGCTGAGGGTATCGGCCACACTGGCCAGACGGCGGGCCGCCCCGCTGATTCCCTGGGTCTGGGCCGGCGGCGCGGGCGGCGGAAAGACGGTACGCAGCCATTCGCCGGGCAGGCTTACCGCGATACAAAGGCCCAGCCCCCCGCCGGCGGCCAGAGGCAGCACCCCTGCGGCGTCGGGCGACGCCAGTGCTCCCACCGTACACCCCACCACGAACACCCCCGCGCAGCGCCACCGCTCCCCCGGAAACAGGCAGGACGCCGCCAGGCTGCCCAGCGCTACGCTGAGGGCCGCATAACACAGCGACGGGCTGGCGGCCGTAATGGCAGCCGCCAGCGCAATGCTGAGTACCGCCGTCTGTTCCAAAGTACCTGCCACGGCGGCGCACAGCCCGGCCGCCGCGGCCAGTGCCAGGCCCGGAGCCAACGGCCCGAGGGAACAGCGCTGCAGGCAGGCCACCCCCACCGCCAGCCACAGGCAGGCCCCCCTTGGTTCCCGGAGCGGAAAATGGACGAACGCCCAGCCAAGTCCCGCCGCCAGCAAAGCCGTGCATCCCGTGGCGACGGTCTGCCCGGGGTCCAGGATGCCGCCCGCAAAAAAAATTTCCAGAAACTGCGCCGTCAGCAGGGCAAGACCGCCGGTCAGGGCGCCCACCCGCAGCTGCCCGCCGCCCAGCCATCGCCCGGCTACCGCAGCCGCCACCCCGGCTGCCAGTTTGAGCCCCATAGTCAGCGGCTGAAATGCCAGGCTGCCCACCAGCGCCCCCACGCCGGAAGCCAGCAGATACGCAGGCGGACACCCCATGACCAGCGCCAGACCGAAAGGCGCTGCGCCGCCATAGACCTGCCCCGCGCCCAGGGCCGCCCCGGTGACGGCGGCAGCCCCCTGCCACGCCAGTGCCGACCAGCGGGCCCCTGCGGGCAGCAGCACCCCGATGCCGGATTCCGGGGTATGTACATTCTCCTTTATATTGGTAAAAACAGCCATTGGATCGTTTCCCCCTTTATGTTGTATGCCGTACGGTAGCTGCACTATACCATGGAGCAAACGGTACTTTTTGCCGCAGGCCGTGGAAACCCAAAAACTAGTGGGAAACTGTGCAAATGCCCGCCGGGCGGACAAACCCTGCCCAAAATCCCGGCAAAAGTGCGGCGTACCGCGTACAAGGCGGCAAAACAACAAAAAAGACAGCCCCTGCGCACAAAGTTCGCGCAGAGGCTGTTGTTTATGTCAGGCTGAAATAGCTGCAGATACAATCGTAGTAGGCCTGGGCGGCTGCCTGGCTGCCATCCTCCCCGGCCAGCAGCGCCATATCGCCGCTGTTGCTGATGAACCCTTCCTCGCAAAGCACCGCGGGGCAGCCGCTGGCTTGCAGCACCGTAAAGGTGGGGTCCCAGCGCACCGTGGTGTCGGTGGATTCATAGATTTGCTTGTTGTCGTTGGCATCATAATATAAGTACCGCACACCGTTGGTGCCCCGCAGGTGCAGCCCCAGGTCGCTGAATGCCTGGGCCACCAGCTGCCCGAAACGGACGCTCTCGGCGTTGGTGGAAAGGGCCGGCGGTGCGGCATAACACTCAAACCCATTGGAGGAGGCGCTGCTGTCGTAGTTCAGATGGATGGAAAGGAACAGCTGCGCCCCCGTCTGTGCGGCCACAGCGCCCCGTTCGCTGGGTTTCAGGTAGGCGGTACCGTCCGCCGTCAGCACCGGGGCAAAGCGGTCATCCGCCGCCAGCAGATCATACAGCGCCAGCGCCGTGGCCAGGGTCACTTCACTTTCCCGCAGGCCGTTGGCCTCGCTGCCGTAGTCCTCGGCGCCGATATTGGGGTTGACGCCCCCATGCCCCGGGTCAATGGCCACCACAATGCGCCCATCGGCAGGTTCGGCCGCCGCCGCGGTCAGGTCGGTGCTGTCGGCAGAACCGCCGGTATCACTTTCCACCTGGTCCCGGTCCGCATCGGAAATCACACTGTCGGCAGCGGGATGGGTATACCAGAGCACATACCCCACCGAGGAAACGACCACCAGCAGCGCCAGGGCAAACAGCAGCCTGCGCCCCCGACGGCACCGTTTGCGGCGCTGCCGCCGGGCCTGGTTGGTATAGACCGTGCGCGGCGGTGCTGTCGGCCGGTCGGATTCCTCGTAAAACACTACACGTCCCTTTGCCATTGTACACTCCTTTTGCCGCTGTGACGCCGGCTATCTATGAATATTTTACCGGCAAGTTGTGTCGAAGTTGTTTCGGACTTGTAACGGTGTTGTGAGAACCCCGTGCCGCGGCCCTTTTGTTTTGCTGGAAGTCATGCAGCCGCAGTTCTTGCCCCTGTGCCGGGGCAAGTTTCTATATTTTTATCGAAGGAACGTATTTCGTCGGATTTTGTCGAAGAGTTTTCTTCTTCCAAATATTGACAATATTACCAAACTCTCGTATAATAACTACAAGAAGTTGCGTCAGGGGACAAAAAAATCCACCATATTTTGCACGATTTGCCGCAAATTGACACCTGCTGCAACAGGAGGTTTTTTCTATGATTTCAACCGGGATCGTCCGCCATATTGACTCGCTGGGCCGTGTGGTCCTGCCCAAGGAACTGCGCCGCACCTTTGATATTACCACCGACACCCCGCTGGAGATTTTTACCGAGGGGGACGCCATTCTGCTGCGCAAATACCGTCCCGCCGATGCCTGCGCCCTTTGCGGTGAGGTCGTGACCGGGTCGGTGCAGCTGCACGGCAAATTCGTCTGCCCCCGCTGCCGCGCCGCCCTTGCCGGAAAATAACAAAAGCCGCCGCCCGTTGCCGGGCGGCGGTTCTTTTTATGCGGCAAGGCCGCCTTATTCCATTTTTTGCA
>ERZ1643250.77-NODE-77-length-127952-cov-18.342471_pt1 | contig 127952 bp, 109 predicted proteins | sample MGYA00579262_ERZ1643250 | MGnify/ENA primary metagenome ERZ1643250 (study PRJEB29033, sample SAMEA4952265) | chicken gut metagenome | biome: Broiler Chicken; feature: Gastrointestinal Tract; material: Caecum | place: Ireland | collected 2018 | study: Broiler... | reverse complement strand
TTAGCGCGCCAGATTGTGGCTCTGGAGGCCCAGGGTTCGAATCCCTGTATCCACCCTTTGCCTTTGGGCTATCGCCAAGCGGTAAGGCACAGCACTTTGACTGCTGCATTCGCTGGTTCGAATCCAGCTAGCCCAGTCCAATATGGGGTATTAGCTCAGTCGGTAGAGCACTTGACTTTTAATCAAGTTGTCCGGGGTTCGAATCCCCGATGCCTCATTTAACCCGCAAATCCTTTTCAGGGTTTGCGATTTTTTTTTCATGGAAAGCGGATGTTTTCCATGAAAGGTCTGCGGACATGGCGGAATTGGCAGACGCGCCAGATTTAGGTTCTGGTGTCTACGACGTGCAGGTTCAAGTCCTGTTGTCCGCATTGGATATTTTTCGGAAAGCCTTGTAAATTCAGTATTTACAGGGCTTTCTGAATATTTAAAATTAAATATTGTTTTTTTTACGATTCCTGGTGTCCGCCATGCTGATTTTACAAAAAACAGTTTGTCGTCGCGCTGGAGGATTTGACGAGCCGGGGTATATTGAACGTGTAGACGCATGGAAGCACCTGCAGAAGGCAGAGAAATATATGATTGATAGATTCCGTGGTTCTTCTGGACGGGGAAACAGTCCATATGAGCCGCACAGACTCCGTTTATGGCACTGGCCTGCAGGCATGGCGCTGGAAAGAACTGCTTCCGGCGGCTCTAGGCAGAAGATACCGGGATGAAAAGTATATACCTACTAAAGGGTAGGTAAAATAGTGGCTCTGCATTTTAAAAAGTGGCTCCTGTAAAAATTTGGTGGGGATAAGGAAAAAGTGACAGCAGTATAAGCACAGTACTCTGGAGGGAACGGGCTATCCGGATGATACAAACATCCTGAAAATCGAACAGGAATTTGACACCTTGCAGGAAGCCAAGGAGACAATTGACAAATTTCTGAAGGCTGCTACTGAACCGATCGGATAAATGGAGAAAGACCTTACTGATGAAAAAAGATTAGAGGGACGCTGTGGAAGTGAAAATACTTGTACCCCCCAGAAGCATATAGTATAATTTGTTTATGGAGGGAGAGCTGTGGATAAACCCAAAAAGAAAAAAACAAAGATAACAGGAATGAAGATATGGGCAGTATTGCTGGCAATCGGTGTTTTTTATTTATACCGGGAATTGATCTGGGGCGGGATTGTCGTATATGCAGTACTGATGTCAATAACGCTTGGTTTACGGGCTATCATAAAGTGGTTTATTAAATGGTTAAAAGAACCGTTCGAGATCACGATAAGAACAGAACCAAAAGAAAAGAAATATTAAATTTGTTTTGAAGGCGTCTGCAGGAGCAGGCGTTTTTTGCATGCAAAAAAAGAAATGCGGAAATGCCAGGAAAGAATGAGATTGTTGCCGGAAATCAATGCAACAGCGATTTTGGGGAGCATGATTCCGGACTGGCGTCTATGGAACAATACGAGATGATGAGAAATCTATTAGATAAGGATGGGAAAAGGATGAAGAAGGATTGAAATAAGATATACAGATATGTTATGATGTGAAAACGGAATAGCCGTGTTACAGGGTGGCTGACCTCTATTCTCTACATAGAATGGGGGTGGTGCTGATGGACAAGAAACCTTTCGATTTCAAAGACCTTATGGCTTTTGGAATGTTCATTTTAGCATTGCTGACATTCGTTTTTACGTTCTGTCGATGATGTTTTAAAGCATAGAAAAAACCACCCCGGAACTTTGGCGAGCGAAGGAGTGGCATTTTCTATGTTTACTTTCTCGTAGGTCAACCACTTTGTGGGCGGTTATTCCTTAACCATAATATATCATTTTAAATAATGTTTTTCAAGAAAAAAGTGAAAGAAGGTGGTCTGCATGGCAGTATTGAAAACATTAGATAATTCTGAAATGATTATTTCCTGCAAATGCGGATGTGATGAAGGAATTCGGATCAGAATAGAAAAAGATGAAGAAAATTTGGGCTATTATACGGAATAAGGATTTCTATTATTCTGAAATCATACTTAATAAAAAAGATTGGGAAGCGTATAAAAAATGGATTAGTGAACATTAGTAAAATGTTATGCGGAGAGCTTGGAAACAGGCTCTCTTTATACTATGAGCAACTGAAAAAGATACACGGAAGGAGAATAAATGCGGTGCGAAAAAGAATGAAAAAGAATTTTTTTAAGCTGTATGCAGCCGGAGCAGGAATTGCGCTCTGTATGTCTTTATCCGGATGCGCGCCGGACAGCGCCCTGCCGGAAGACGGCCAGGAACCGTATCAGGAGGAAGAAAGTCAGGAAGAGGAAGAAAAGGCTGTCATATATTTGGATTATCAGGGATTAGAAACCTTGCCGGATCGGGATATTGTTACCTTTACCAGACTAGACACAGAGACTATTCTGGGTATCGCGTCTACAAGTTCGGAAAAAAGGGATCTGAAACTTCCGCCGGGAAACTATGCAGTTACTTCAAATTATCTGGAAACGGAATACTTTACGGTGGAGGACGCCCGGGAAGAATGGAAAGTAAAGGCGGACTATAACACAGATATGTTTACTGTCACAAAGCTTGAGGATTAGAAGCGGCAGTGCGCAATAATAAAGAATGCCGCAAATCCCCTGCGGCGGTCCGCAGGGGATTTCTACAGAAGCATATGTTTTTTACAGATACCGGATCTCCCCTGTGATCCTGTTTTGATCATCTGTCCAGAGGACAGCGTAGCTGGGTCTGCGGCCCTGCTGTCTGGGATAGGAGAGGCTTCCGGGATTCAGGAGAAGAAAGCCGTTTTTTATCTTAAGGACAGGACGGTGGGTGTGGCCGAAGAATACGCCGTCCAGATTCCGGGAACGGGCTTCGTCTTCGATTCCTGCCAGTTCCATGGACACGCCGTAATAATGTCCGTGGGTGACCAGAAAGTTACGGCCGGCAATGGAGACAATCTCTTCTCTGGGAAGGTCAGAGAAGAAATCATTATTGCCCGAGACAATACAGCAGGGACACTCTGCCAGTGCCTCTATGTAGTCTTCCCTGCCCTCAACATCTCCGCAGTGGATCAGCATATCAAAAGGAGATTCCTGGGCCACTGCTTTTTCAAGACCGCTGTCGCGGCCGTGGGTATCGCTTACTACGAGGATTTTCATCGCAGTTCATCCTTGATAGCCTTAAGAGCCTTCCCTCTGTGGCTGATTTTATTCTTTTCTTCCATGGACAGTTCCGCGGAGGTGCAGCCATATTCCGGAAGATAGAAGATAGGATCGTAACCGAAGCCGTTTTCGCCTTTTTCTTCATAGCCGATGCGTCCCTCCATAGTGGCGCGGACAGTTTTCATAGTTCCGTCAGGGAAAGCGGCAGCGATAGCGCAGACAAAACGGGCGGTTCTCTGTTCATCAGGCACGCCGTTCAGTCTTTCGATGAGATTGGCGTTTTTGATCCGGTAGGAAGTGTCCTCACCCATATAGCGGGCAGAGTAAATGCCGGGTTCCTTGTTCAGATAGTCGATCTCCAGACCGGAATCATCCGCCAGAACGATCTCGCCGGTAAGCTGGCAGATGGTTCTGGCTTTGATCTGGGCGTTTTCTTCGAAGGTTTTTCCATCTTCTACAATGTTGGCCTGGATGCCTGCGCCTTTCAGGGAAAGAAGCTGGATATCCAGATCTCCGAGGATTTCCCGGATTTCTCTCATTTTTCCTTCATTACCTGTGGCAAAAATTACTTTTTTCATAGTCTACTGATTCCTCCTTGGAGGCTTTGGCCCCAGAAACTGATAATAATAGGTTTTTAACATTCCGTTATATATTTTGCGGTTTTTGTCCGCTTTTCTGCCGATATCGTTTTCCGCCCGGTCGTAAGAGGTGATCAGGTACATAGACCATTTGTCCAGGCGGCGGAAGCTTTCGCCGATCTCCCGGTAAAGCTGAGGCAGGGCGGCTTTTTCTTCCAGACGTTCCCCGTAGGGCGGATTTGTAATAAGAAAACCATAGGGCTTTGGATGGTGCAGATCCTTTACCGCTCTCTGCTGAAAATGGATCAGTTTGTCCACTCCGGCTTCTCTGGCGTTGAATCTTGCGGCCTTCAAAGCCTCCGGATCAATATCATAGCCCTGGATATCTGTTTCGATATTCAGATGTACCCTGTCGTTGGCCTCTTCCACAGCATCGTACCAGAAGCGCCTTGGAACAAGATGTTTCCAGTCTTCGGCAAGAAAGGACCGGTTCATGCCGGGAGCCATATCTGCGGCCATCATAGCTGCCTCGATGGGGAAGGTTCCGCTTCCGCAGAACGGATCCACAAGGATCCTGTCTCTGTTCCAGGGAGTCAGCATGATCAGAGCGGAAGCAAGAGTTTCGGTAATGGGAGCTTTTACAGTCATCTGACGGTAGCCTCTTTTGTGGAGAGAGACGCCGGAGGTGTCGATCCCTATGGTAGCCACATCCTTCATAAAAGCTACCCGGATAGGAAAGCTGGCTCCGTCCTCCGGGAACCAGGAAATCCCGTAAACGCCTTTCAGACGTTCGACAATAGCCTTTTTCATGATGGACTGGATGTCTGAAGGGCTGAACAGCGCGCTTTTCACGGAATTGGCTTTTGCCACCCAGAACTTTCCGTCCTTCGGAATATAGTTTTCCCAGGGAAGAGCCTTTGTTTTCTCAAAAAGCTCGTCAAAAGTAAGGGCCTTAAATTCTCCTGCCTTCAGAAGGATGCGCTCCGGTGTGCGGAGAAAAACATTAGAAAGGGCAATTCCGGCGGCGTCGGCGAGAAAAGTGACCTTGCCGTCCTCTACTTTGCTGATCTCATATCCGAGATCCAGGATTTCCCTTTTCAGCACCGCCTCCATTCCGAAGTGGCAGGGAGCGATCAGTTCCATCTGTGTCATGGCAGCCTCATTTCCCGGATCATATTTCCGTCAAAATCTTTAATTGTAAACAGCCCGTCCTTCAGTACCGCGTAGGTGGGCGGATTGCCTTCCTTTGGGATGGAGACGGAGCCGGGATTTAAAAGCAGGTAACCTTCACGATGCTCCGCTTTTAAAACATGGGTATGGCCGTGGATGAGGATATCCCCCTCCTTTAAAGGCGGCAGATTGTCCTGATTATATATGTGTCCGTGGGTAGCGTAAAAGGTCCGCCCGTCTATGGAAAGAATGCAGTAATCTGCCATGACGGGAAAATCAAGCACCATCTGGTCCACCTCAGCTTCGCAGTTGCCTCTGACAGCGTAGATTTCGGATTTCAGGCTGTTGAGCATGGGAATGACTTCTTTGGGAGCGTATTCTCTGGGCAGGTCGTTTCTCGGTCCGTGGTAAAGCAGATCGCCCAGCAGTACCAGGCGGTCCGCCTGTTCCTCTCTGTAAGCATCCAGCATTTTGCGGCAGTAATATGCGGAACCATGGATATCTGATGCAAACATGTATTTCATTGATTTCCTCCTTTGCGCCGGATAAGCGCGGAACTTCTTAATAATCCTCTTTACCTTAACACGGTTATCCGGAAATTACAAGATTTCTTCCGCGATAGGCCGCAAAACCGCCGATCACGGAACGGGTGCGGTAGCCCTTCCGGACAAAAAGTTTTGCGGCCGCCATGCTCGCGCCGCCTCTGTCGCAGTAAAAGATCAGCGTTTTTCCGGCGGGAAACTGCTCCTCTCCGGTCAGCTCGCTGTAAGGATAGCTGACGGCTCCCCGGATATGGCTTTTTTGATAGGAACTTTTATCCCGCACATCTATGATCAGAGAGTCGGGCCGCCCTGCATAATAATCCAGCATTTTTGCAGAAATCGTCTCAATGGGAAACATAGGCTTCTCCTTTTTTATTTATCATATGTCTGTCCCCGGAAAGAGGACACACCGGAAAAAGGACATAAAGGAGAGAACGCCGCTTTTTGGACAGAGAGAAAGACCCCGCGGCAGCGGAGTCTTTCCGGTTTATCATATTAAGAAGAAGGGAGAAGCTTTTGCAGGGCCTTAATATCTGTCGGAAGAGCTGTCCTGCTCGTAAGCGCCGGAAGCTTTGCTTTTGGAGCTGTTCTTAGAACTGTTCCGGGAGCTGTTTTTGGAGCTGTTTTTGCCGCAGTTCTGAGAATCCGCCGCATTTTTTCCAGAAGCTTTGTCTGAGCTGTGGTTGACAGTTTTCATGTCGGTTTCATAATTTTTAGCCATTTGAATATTCCTCCTAGTGTAATCTGCTGAAGAATCCTGTGGGAGACTTCGGCAAGTTGTTTATTACGGTTTTTATTATCCCAAAAAGAAAGAAGATTATTCGTGATTAAAATACGAAAATAAAAATATTGAAAAAGCAGATAAACCCGTCATAAATAAATATGATATAATGTCCGAAGGAAGATTGATAAACGCAGGACGGTGATAAAATGAAGTGCATAGCAGATTTACATATTCATTCCAGATATTCAAGAGCGACCAGCAAAGAAGGAACGCCGGAACATCTGGATCTCTGGGCCAGAAAAAAGGGAATCTCCATTGTGGGAACAGGAGACTTTACCCATCCGGCATGGAGAGAAGAACTTAACGAGCGGCTGGAGCCTGCCGAGGACGGGCTTTACCGTTTGAAAGAGGAATATATTCTGGACGAGTCTCGAAGCTTCCCCGGGGAAACGCCCCGGTTTGTAGTTTCAGGAGAGATCAGCTCCATTTATAAGAAAAACGGAAAGACCAGAAAGGTGCATAATGTGATCCTGCTTCCTGGACTGGAGGATGCGGAAAGACTGTCGAAAAAGCTGGAGACCATTGGAAATATCCATTCCGACGGAAGGCCGATCCTGGGACTTGACTGCCGGGAGCTTCTGGAGATCATGCTGGATATCTGTCCGGAGGGGATCCTGATCCCGGCTCATATCTGGACGCCTCATTTTTCGCTGTTCGGAGCTTTTTCCGGATTTGATACCATTGAAGAATGCTTTGAGGATCTGACGCCTCATATACACGCCGTAGAAACGGGATTGTCGTCAGATCCTCCTATGAACTGGAGATGGTCTGCTCTTGACCGTTTTCATCTTGTTTCCAATTCAGACGCCCATTCTCCGGCAAAACTGGGAAGGGAAGCGAATCTCCTGGATATAGATATGTCGTATCAGGGGCTGTCCCGGGCCATTCAGGAGGGAGAAGGGCTTGAGGGAACCATTGAATTCTTTCCTGAAGAGGGGAAATATCATTACGACGGACATCGGAAGTGCCATATCTGTCTCAGCCCCGCCCAGGCGGAAAAATATCAGGGAAAGTGCCCGGTCTGCGGGAAAAAACTGACGATCGGAGTGGATCACCGGATCGTCCAGCTTGCGGACAGAGAGGAAGGCGCCAGGGGAGAGAACGGACGTCCCTTTGAAAGCCTGGTGCCGCTTCCGGAGGTGATCGCCGCCTCTATCGGAAAATCGTCGTCCAGCAAAAAAGTACAGCAGCAGTATGAGGAAATGCTGAGCCGTCTCGGATCGGAATTTGAGATCCTGCGGGAAGTGCCGGCGGAAGATATAAGAGAATCCTTCGGCTATATGACAGCGGAAGGAATCCGCCGTCTGCGCGCCGGAGAAGTAAAAAGGAATCCGGGATTTGACGGAGAGTACGGAACGATTCTTCTCTTTGAGCAGGATGAACTTGAAAATCCCTGGGGACAGATGAGCTTTTTCCAGGAAATAGGGATTTCGGGAAGCGGCGGAGATGACAGAAAGAAGAATGTACAGGAGAGCGTTCTTCGGGAAACAGATATAGAAAATACGGACAGAATGCGGAAAAACAGCGAAATGGAAGCGCTGCGGAATGGAGAAAAGACGGTACAGGAAGGAACTGCCTCCGGGGAAAACAGAAAGGGACCGGACAGAGAATACGCCGCGTCCCTGGACGGACTGAATGAAATGCAGAGGCAGGCAGTGGAAGCGCCGGACAGGGCAGTGGCGGTTATCGCAGGCCCCGGAACAGGAAAGACAAAAACACTTACCGCCCGCATACGTTATCTTCTGGAGACACGAAAGGTAAAACCGTCGGAGATCACAGCAGTGACATTTACGAATCTTGCCGCCAGGGAAATGAAGGAGAGGCTGGAAGCGGCTCTTGGCGGCGGGAGAAATCTGTCCAGAATGCATATCGGAACCTTCCATGCCATCAGTATGGAAATTCTGGAAAAACTGGGACGGACGGTCCGGATCGCCCAGGAGGCGGACAGGAAAGAATGGGCGGAAACAATCTGCCGGGAATAGAGTCTTGCTGTTCCGGCAGGGAAATTTCTTCAGCATGTTTCCATATGGAAGACAGGAGAGGGAAAAACTGACGAAGCGCAGGAAAAGGAGATTCCCAAAGAGGCTCTGGAAGCTTATGAAAAGCTGAAAAAAGACAGCGGCAGATATGATTTTGACGATCTTCTTCTGGAAACTCTTTCTGTGTTTGAAAAGGGAGCGGAACTACCGGCGGAGCTGGAAAAAAGATTCACCTATCTTTTGGCGGATGAATTCCAGGACATCAGCCCTCTCCAGTACAGACTGGTAAAGGCATGGAACAGAAAGGGACGGGAACTTTTTGTGATCGGAGACCCGGATCAGTCCATTTACGGATTCCGGGGAGCAGACGCGGAATGTTTTTCCCGGGTAAAGGAAGATTTTCCGGGACTGCGGATGATCACGCTTACAGAAAATTACAGGAGCACCGGGAAAATCCTTATGGGGGCTTTAAGCGCTGTTTCCCACAACGGCGGATATGACAGGATCCTTCATTCGCATAAGGAAGAAGGAGTGCCTGTAAGGATCGTGGAGGCCTCGTCGAAAATGGGAGAGGCTGTGTTCGCGGCAAAGGAAATAAACAGGCTGATCGGCGGAATCGATATGCTGGACGCAGAGAGCCAGAGAAACAGAGAAGAGGGAAAAGCAAGAAGCTTTCGGGATATCGCTATTCTTTACCGCACCCATTACCAGGCGCGGCTGTTGGAAAAAACGCTGAGCCAGGAGGGAATTCCCTATGTGGTAAACGGACGGGAGGATTTTCTGGAAGCTCCCCTGGTGCGGGGAACGCTGGACTTCTTTTTGTCCCTGGTGCATCCTGAGGACGAGTCGTACAAAAAGGAAGCGGTAAAGCTGCTCTGGGGTTCCATGGATCCCTCCGCCGCCGGGAAAGTGTATGAAATGACAGCAGAAAAATATATTCCGAAATGGAAAAGGACTGCGCCGAAAAAGCTTCTGGAGGAATGGTCAGCGGATCTTAACTGCCAGGAGGAGAAAAATCTGAAAATGCTCACCGGAATGGCAGTTCTTTACCGGAAGCTGCCGGAGTTTCTGGACGCCCTTCTGATGGGAGAAGAGGGAGATCTGAAGCGGTGCAATGGAAAAACTTTCTCGGCGGATGCAGTACAGCTTATGACGCTCCACGGTTCTAAAGGGCTGGAATTTCCCGTGGTGCTTCTGTACGGGGCCGGAAAGGGAGAGCTTCCCCTGGAAAATGAAAAGCATCCGGCAGATATAGAGGAAGAACGCCGGCTTTTCTATGTAGGGATGACCAGGGCCAGGGAAGAGCTGATCCTGACTTATGCAAAAGAGCCCTCTCCTTTTCTGGAGGAACTGGACCGGAGAGCAGTAGAGAGAGAAAAAACAGGGAAAGAACGAAAAAATGCAGAAGGGACCCAGATGAGCCTTTTTGATTTTCTGTCATAATGCCCAGAAATGGAAAAAATCTTATTGCTTTTTTTTCCAGTTTATATTATAATCAACCTTGTAAAAAGAATTTACCCTTCAAAAATTTTTTTTACATAACCCCTTATTTAATTATTTATACTCCCCTCGAAAGGCCCGATAGCTCCCCTATCGGGTCTTTCACTGTGTATAATTCGAGACGCGCGGGGGAAAGAAAAAGGAGAAGACAGAATGAATGTCCAGGAGTTTCAGGATAAATTAAAAGAAATACAGTCTCTGGCCCGCCGCCAGGAGAATTCTCTTAAGGCGGAACAGATCAGAAACACTTTCGGAGAGGCAGGTCTGGATGAAAAGCAGCTTGCCGGCGTTCTGAAATATCTGATCTCCCAGGGAATATCAATAGAGGGTGTGGAGACAGCGGAGCAGACGAAGGAGAAAGAGGAACGCCGCCGGACGCCGCTGACCGAAGAGGAAAAAGCATACTTAAAAGAATATCTGGAAGGTCTTCCCGGCGCCGGAGAGATCCCGGAAGAGAGCCTGTTCCGTGAATTGGCAGAGGGAAGCCGTGAAGCGGCAAGAGAGCTGTCATCAAGATATCTGAAGGAAGCGGCGGAACTGGCAGTGGAAATGAATATGGAGGAGATTTTCCTGCCGGATCTGATCCAGGAGGCCAATCTGTGCCTTCTCCAGTCTTTGGAAAACGCGGGAAATGCGATCAGAGACAGACAGTGGCTTTTGGAAGAGATGAGAAAAGGACTGGAAGCCGTCTGCCGGAAACAGGAACAGCAGAAGTTTTCCGACGACAGTCTTGTGGCAAGAGTGGAGAAACTGGAAAAAGCAGTCAGGGAGCTTTCTGACGATGAGGAAGAAGGAAAGAGTTCCTTCAGCATTAACGAGCTGGCAATTATCCTTGATATGGATGTAGAGGAGATACGGGACACTTTACGTCTGACAGGAGACGACAAATAACCGGGGCTCTTCCGGAGCGGGGAAGCGGACTTCCCTGTTCCCCGGCGGATTTCGTCTTTCCCCCACGTTGAAAAAAAAAGAACGCTGTGATAAAATAGGAACGATGGGAGGTATGGTCATGCAAATTAGAGAATCTGCGGAAGATTATCTGGAATCGATTCTTGTTTTATCCCAGAAGGGCGGCGGTGTGCGTTCTGTGGATATTGCCGCGAGACTGGGGGTATCCAAGCCCAGTGTCAGCCATGCAATGAAGCTTTTGCGGGAAGACGGCTACATAGCTATGGACCGCTACGGGACAGTAACGCTTCTTGAAAAGGGCGCTGAGATCGCCAACAGGATTTATGAACGCCATACTGTCCTTACAAAGATGCTGGAAGCCCTGGGAGTCCCCTCGGAGATCGCCAGAGCGGACGCCTGCAAGATGGAGCACGATATCAGCCAGGAGAGCTTTGAGAAGATTAAAAAGCATTTTCAGGAAAAAGGTGAATTAAAATAAGAATTGAATGATCAGAAAAAGAAAAGCCTTCTGTTTCGCCGGCGGCGGAGCAGAGGGCTTTTCTGGACAAAGAAGCGTTATAGCGTCAGCCCTGGCTTCGGGCTGTACGGCGGACCGGCATCCGGCCGGGAAGCTGCGCCAGAACGATAGCGCAGAACATGATCACGCATCCGGCTCCTTCTCTGGCGCTGAGACGCTGCCCGAGCAGCAGCCATCCGGCCAGAACGGAAATACAGGATTCCAGGCTCAGAATAAGAGAAGCCACAGTGGGATTCATTCCTTTCTGGCCTACGATCTGCAAGGTGTAGGCTACGCCGCAGGACATAACGCCTGCATACAGAATAGGAACCCAGGCGTCCAGAAGCCCGGACATGGAAGGATTCTCAAAAAGCAGGGCGGGAATTCCGGAAAGAACGCCGCACACAAAGAATTGGATGCAGGACATTTTTACTCCGTCTACCATTGGCGAAAAATGATCGATCACCAGAATGTGTAGAGCAAACAGGACGGAGCAGATCAAAACCAGAAGATCGCCCTTTCCGATAGAAAAACCGTCATTGATGCAGAGCAGATAAAGACCGATAAGAGCCAGAACTACAGCGGCCCAGATAAAGGGGCCGCATTTTTTTTTGAGAAACAGGCCGATAACAGGAACGATGACAATGTAGCAGGCGGTAATGAAGCCTGCCTTGCCTACGGTTGTGTATTTGATGCCAAGCTGCTGAAAATTACTTGCCAGACAGAGCAGGACGCCGCAGGAGATTCCCCCGGCTATAAGGGCCTTTTGATCTGTCTCCGGTCTGGGGGATTTTTGGGGATCCGCCTTACCGCTGCGGTTCAGAAACCAGATGACAGGCAGCAGCACAACTGCTCCGATAAGATTCCGCACTGCGTTAAAAGTGAAGCTTCCTATGTAATCCATGCTGACGCTCTGAGCCACGAAGGCAACGCCCCAGATTGTAGCAGTGAGCAGCAGAAGCAGAGAATTTTTCAGTTTCATTTGTGTCTTTTCCATTTCTTTCTTTCCTTTTTAAAAAATTTTTCTTCCGGCGATATATTTACCGGTGAGGCAATGGCCGTCCTCCAGATAAACAAGTCTTTCCAGACGCTCCCGGACAGTCAGTTCCTGCGGATGAGGGAATCTACGGTCATCCAGTATCAGAGCGTCGAAGGCAAAGCCGTTCAGAAAACTTCCTGTTTTTCCGAAAAAGCTGCCGCCGCCCATGGTGGCCATATAAAAGGCTTCGGCAAAAGTCAAAGCTTTCCGGGAGGGATCCGTCAGCCTCCAGCGGAGCTTGGAAACCTGAACAGCGTCGGCGATAGCTCTCAGCATGGAAAGGGAGTGCCCTCCGGCAATATCTGTGCCAAGCCCCACAGAAAGGCCCTCCTCCAGAAACTGCCGCACAGGGGCGATTCCTGAAGAGAGATTTGTGTTTGACTGAGGACAGTGGGCCACATAGACGCCACGTTTTTTCATAAGCGCGATTTCCTGTTCGGAGGAATAAACACAGTGCGCCATAATGGTGGGGCAGTTTTCTCCTCCGAAAAGTCCGAAACGATCGTAAGCGTCTCCATAAAAGGCGGAGTCGGGACAAAGCTCCTGCACCCAGGCGGTTTCTCCCGGATTTTCCGACAGATGGGACTGGAGCGGAAGATGAAAAGTTTTCTGTATGGAGGAAAGCTCCCTCATAAGCTCGTCCGAACAGGAAGGAATAAAACGGGGAGTCAGAATGGGCTTTACATTTCTGTATTTTCCGGAAGTCTCCGAAAGCCAGCGAAGCGTCGCTTTGGCAGAGGCTTCTGCGCTTTCTTCCTGAAGGCTGCCGGGACCGTTTCTGTCCATGTTGACCTTTCCGATGTAAGCTTTTACACCTGTTTCTTCAATAAGATCCATCAAAAGCTCCGTAGCCTCTACATGAAGGGTACCGAAGATGCAGGCCCTTGTGGTAGGACTCTTTTTAAGATCTTCCGCAAAAATTCTGTAGGCCCGTTTTGCATAATCCAGATCGGCATATCTGGCCTCTTCCGGAAAAGTAACGGTATTCAGCCAGTCCAGAAGCTCCAGATCCATATTCATTCCCCGGAAACTGTACTGGGGCGCGTGGAGATGGAGGTCTGTCAGTCCGGGAATGATAAGAGAATCTCCTGTATCTGAACAGGGAATTTCCTGGAAACGTTCGGGAAGTTCCTGATACACGCCGGCACAGAGACCATCCTCACAGACCAGATAGGAACGTTCCATAACAGCCAGATGAGTCTGGTCCAGACTATAGCAGATATTGCCCTTCAGGGCGAAGGTGTTGGAAGTATTCATATTGTCCGCCTTTCACTTGAAATTTCACTGGTACTCTGTTCCTGTACGGCAGGCTGCTGTGCAGGAACAATCCACAGGCATCGTAGCCGGGGCTTTTGACCCCAACATTATTATATGGAGGGATCCCGGAACTGTCAATCGCAAGCATCTGCGGATGGGGACAATCCTTTTGACGCCGCTTCCTGTCTGCACTGCCGGGAAAACGGGTATACTTTCAAAAACAGGAAAATCTACTGGAAGAAAAGAGATTTTCATGATAGAATGACAGGTATTATAGAGGAAAATAATGGACGAGCAGGAGGTGTCCGAAGAAATTGGATAAAAAAAATATGAAAAGTATCATGCTGCTGATTTTATTCGCGGTACTGCTTTATCTGGGAGTACAGAATATAGACGTGGTACTGGATGTGATCGCCACGGTGATCGGACTGGTATTTCCCTTCATCCTGGGCGGCGGGATCGCCTTTGTCCTGAACGTGCCCATGAGCTTTGCGGAACGGAACATTTTTGGAAGAGGGAAATTAAAGGGCAGTAAGGCGGCAAAAAAAGCTGCCCGTCCGGTAAGCCTGATCCTTGCGATCCTTTTTGTGATCTTTATTATCGCGGTAGTGGGCGGCGTAGTCCTGCCGGAACTGGGAAAGACAGTCATGGGTCTGGGAAAAGGGATTGAAACGGGGCTCCAGAATCTGCAGGACTGGATCGACAGTACCTTCCAGCAGAATTCCATGATCGTGGAGTGGGTAAATTCTCTGGACATTCAGCCTCAGAAAATTGTGGATTCCGTGATGCAGGTGCTTCAGAGCGGAGTGAACAATATCCTGTCCTCCACAGTCACTGTGACGATGGGGATCGTCAATACGGCGGTGAATGTGAGTATCGGGTTTGTGTTCGCCTGCTATATCCTGATACAGAAGGAGAAACTGATGATTCAGGCGAAGAAGGCTCTCTTTGCCCTTCTTCCGGAGAAGACTGTGGAATATCTGCTTCATGTGTGCACGCTGGCAAACAATACTTTTTCCCGCTTTGTTACGGGACAGTGTATTGAAGCAGTGATCCTGGGAACCATGTTCTTTGTAGCCATGACGGTTTTCCAGTTCCCATACGCCATGCTGGTGGGAGTGCTGATCGCCTTTACCGCTCTCATCCCCATTTTCGGCGCATTTATCGGATGCGTGATCAGCGCGCTTTTGATCCTTCTGGTAAGCCCGATGAAGGCGCTTTTGTTCCTGATCCTGTTTCTTGTGCTGCAGCAGATCGAGGGAAACCTGATCTATCCCCATGTGGTGGGCGGTTCGGTGGGCCTTCCTTCCGTCTGGGTGCTGGTGGCGGTTACTGTGGGCGGCAGCCTGATGGGAGTCGCGGGAATGCTGATCTTCATTCCCCTTGTTTCCGTACTCTACGCCCTGTTCCGGGAGTGGATGTATATGAGTCTGAAGAAAAAAGGAGTCCAGGTGAAATAACCTGAACTCCTTTTTTCTTACTGGCAGATTGGTCGGGCGATTATGGAGTATGAGCAGCAAAGCAAGCTCCGGGCCGTTGTGTTTTACATGGCTGTATCTCCCATGAGGAGATCATTCTGTCAGCGCCTCCCATTTTTTATTGCCTTTCATAAAACTGTAGCATTCATCCTCCCGGGCGGATTTTTGCAGCGTCTCTTTCAGATGAGCGGGAAATTCCGGGCTGAGCGGTTTGAACTCTATGTGCTCGTAAAGAGGGGAGGAGGCATAGGCGTCCAGCTTCCCTGCGCTGTCCAGAAGCTTTTTCATACACGCTGCCGTTGCGTCCGCGTCCTTTTCCGCCTGCGCGAGACTTAATTCTGCGGAAACCTTATAATAATCTCCCATATCAAAAAGATTTTCCATGTTTTTCAGTTTTTCTGTCATGAAGCGGGCTTTTTCCATATTGCCGTCCTCAATGGACCAGAACTGGATATTCTGCATGGCGATTTCCAGCATATTATGCCCCTGAAATATCAGTTCTTCATATGTTCTGTAAGCGTCCTGCGTTTTTCCCTGCTTCCGGTAAAGCATTGCCTGATGTATTTTACGGAGAGGATCTTTCCCCGAAAAATAACTGAGATACTTTTCCGCCTCCCCATACTGTTCATTTCGGTAATAATAAGTATACAGGGAATCTGCCGCTCGTTCTCTTACTTCTTCGTCCTCGCTTTTTAATGCGGCCTGATACCATTCCCGGATTGTTCTGTCGTATTCTTCGGTCTGTTCCGAAGCCGGAAGTTTGCGGAGAATACGACATGCGTCCATGACCATGGCGAGCTGTCCGGCGAGCCGCTCGCTGTTGGGATACCGGGCGATCTTTTTCTTTACGAACTGAAAAATATCTTCATAGCTTTCTTCTTTCCGGAATTTTTCATCTACTTCATGTACGATCTGATTGATTTCTTCCTGAGAAACATCTTCCTGAAAGGACAGGAGAATGTCAGGGGTGATCTCCAGAAGGCGGGCGACAGGCGCCAGCATGGAGATGTCGGGGAGCGATGAACCGTTTTCCCATTTATTTACAGCCGGAGCGGATACTCCCAGCCTGTTCGCCATTTCCTCCTGTGTCAGATTCTGTTTTTTTCTGTATGTGCGGATAACTTCTCCAATCTGCATAAAAAAACCTCCTTGCTCTGATATTGCATCGGCCTTTGCTGATTACATCATATCAGAGTAGGAGGCTGCTCACAACTGAGTATAATTTAATTTCCGGTTACGAATAATTAACCGGGAGTTAATCTTTAGAGAATAACCTGAACTCCTTTTGCTCTGCCGGCAGATGCAATTGACAAAGAAGATAATTTTAAGTATACTAACAATAAGTAAATAAATAGTTTACTTATCGAAAGGGAAATGCTTATGTTATATGAATATTTGAAAGAAAATTATATCCCAGGAGAACCTATTTTTACCGGAGATATTGATATTCCGGGGATGACAGAAGAAAATCTGCGGTATCATTTAAAAAAACTTACTGACAGTGGAATCATATGTCGATTTGAGCCGGGAGTATATTTTTTTCCTAAACTGGATATTTTCGGTGAGCGGATGGATTTGTCCCCGGATACAGTAGCTGTTCATAAGTATATCATGCGCAGGGGGAAACGGGTGGGGTACTATTCCGGTTATACGCTGGCAAATCGCATGGGACTGTCTATACAGGTTCCGTTTACCCAGGAGATAAACAGCAATTATGCTCCGGCATTGGTAAGGACAATGACGATTAAAAACAGGAAATATATTATCAGAAGGCCAGTGGTGGAAGTGACGGAAGAAAATGCACCGGTGCTGCAGTTCCTTGACTGTCTGAAGGATATTGAAAAATGTACAGAGATGGAGTTGGAAAAATGCGGAAGAATTTTGACAGAGTATGCCAGAAAAAATGCTATTACAAAGAAAAAAATCGACAGATTTATCATAAATTATCCGATTAAGATATATAAAGCAATATATGAAACGGAGGTAAAATATGTATCTTCATAGTGATAAAGAAATGTTTAAGGACGTGGTGGAACAGACTGCTGCGCAAAGTGGAAAAACACCTGTAGTAGTAGAAAAAGATTACTATGTTACACTGATTCTGAAATTATTATCAGAACAGCTCAAGCGGTGTGTGTTCAAGGGAGGAACGTCCTTGTCTAAAGGATATCATGTAATCAATCGTTTTTCGGAGGACATTGACATTACTTTCAAAGAGCATATAGGCGAGAGTAGACGAAAAAAGCTTAAGAATGTTGTTTTAAAAGGAATAAGCGAAGAACTGGGAATGCCGATAGCCAACTGGGATGAAACTCAGAGTGACAGGAATTATAACGCTTATTTTTTTCATATATCTCTGTATTTGAACTGGAAGATGAAATACTTCCACAGTATATAAAGCTGGAAACAGCATTGGGTTCGTATGCCTTTCCGACACAGTTAGTAGAGATACATAATTATATTGGAGATTATCTGGAAAATCGAAATCGAACAGATCTGGCAAAACAGTTTTCTCTTGACAGATTTTCGATGAATCTGCAGTCATTGGAAAGAACTTATATTGATAAGATTTTTGCTCTATGTGACTATTATATACAGGGAAAATCAAAGAGATATTCACGCCATTTGTATGATATTTACAAACTTACTCCGCTTATTGACTTTGACGATAAATTTTTATCATTAGTCAAAGAAGTTCGGGAGCATCGGGCTCAAATGTCAGTATGTCCATCTGCAAAAGAAGGGGTAGATATATCTGCTGTTATTACAGAGTTTTGTGAAAACTCTTTTTATGAAGACGATTATCAGTCTATCACAAGCTATTTTACAGAAGACTTTGTGTCATATGAGGATACAATTAAGAACATGAGAAAAATTAAATTATACGAGACATTTCTTTTTAGAAATCGAAGAGGTACAATACGGATACCCTGACAGGGGTATAAAATAAATCAGGCAGGAGAGGACGATGTCCCTCCTGCCTGATTATGTCTCTGGTATTTTATGAGGATTTTATTTACTGCTCTTGTTGTTCTCCACTTCCTGAAGCTTCATTGCGCGGACCTTTAGGGGCAGACCGAACAGAGTGATGAATCCGTCCGCGTCGTGGTGGTCGTACATATCGCCTGTGGTGAAGGAAGCAAGGGATTCATTGTACAGGCTGTATGGCGAAGTGGTTCCGGCTTTGATGATGTTTCCTTTGTAAAGTTTCAGCTTTACTTCGCCGGTGACATACTTCTGAGTGGATTCCACGAATGCCTGAATCGCTTCCCGGAGAGGTGTGAACCATTTGCCCTCGTACACGACCTGAGCGAACTGGCTTCCCAGTTTCTTCTTGGCCTCCATGGTGTCGCGGTCGAGGATCAGTTCCTCAAGCTGTTCGTGAGCTGCCATAAGGATGGTTCCTCCCGGAGTCTCGTAAACGCCTCTGGATTTCATTCCCACAACACGGTTTTCCACAATGTCGATGATGCCGATGCCGTTCTCTCCGCCCAGGCGGTTCAGCTCGGTGATGATCTCGGATACTTTCATGGCTTTGCCGTTCAGAGTCTTCGGAACGCCTGCCTCGAAAGTCATGGCGATTTCCGTCTCTTTGTCCGGAGCTTTCTGCGGAGTTACGCTGAGAACCAGCATATCGTCGTAGTTTGGAGCCTGAGAGGGATCTTCAAGTTCCAGTCCTTCGTGGCTGATATGCCACAGATTGCGGTCGCGGCTGTAGCTGTGACGGGCGTCAAAAGGAAGATTGATGCCGTGCGCCTGACAGAAAGCAATCTCGTCCTCCCTGGACTGCATGGTCCATACGTCTGTCATACGCCATGGAGCGATGATCTTGATATCGGGGGCCAGAGCTTTGATTCCAAGTTCAAAACGGATCTGGTCGTTTCCCTTTCCGGTAGCGCCGTGGCAGATTGCAACAGCATTTTCCTTGCGGGCGATCTCTACCAGCTTTTTCGCGATAGCGGGACGGGCCATAGAAGTACCGAGAAGGTATTTGTGTTCATAGACAGCGCCTGCCTGTACGCAGGGCATGATATATTCATCGCAGAATTCGTCTACAATATCTTCTATATATAATTTGGAAGCGCCGGACATTTTCGCTCTCTCATCAAGACCGTCCAGCTCGTTTCCCTGACCGCAGTTGACGCAGCAGCAGATCACATCGTAATCGAAGGTTTCTTTCAGCCATGGGATCAGGGCTGTGGTATCCAGGCCGCCTGAGTATGCTAAAACAACTTTTTCTTTCATATTTTTATCCTCCTGAAATAAATTTCCGTTCATTTTGTCCGCGCCGGACTGAAAGAGCGGCGCGTTTTTCATGAAATTACCGAACAGGAACTGTTCCTGCTTTGTTCTTGAGATAATATACAACATTTTTTATAAATATGCAATAGGGCGGTTAAAAAAAGTAGAGAATAATTTTTGCATAAAAATACAATAAAATATGGAAGAAACGTATAATAATGCAGGGTTTCAAATAAAGCGGGCAGTTGGAAGGAAAAAAATAGTGTTGCATATTATGCAAAAGAGATGTATAATCGTACCATCACAGCGGCGGTGCGGGAAAAAGACTTCTGTCTCTCCGCCGCAGGGGAAGAGAAACAAAAGGCACGAGGAGGAGATTTGATTATGATAAAAGCGGGAATCATCGGAGCTACAGGCTATGCCGGAAATGAGATCGCCAGATTGCTTTTGGGGCACAAAGAAGTGGAGATTGCCTGGTATGGTTCCAGAAGCTATATAGATAAAGCGTACGCAGGAATATATCAGAACTTTTTTAAGCTGGTAGACGCGAAATGCATGGATGATAATATGGAAGCGCTGGCGGATCAGGTGGACGTGATCTTTACGGCAACTCCCCAGGGGCTTTGCGCGTCGCTTATTAATGAAGGAATCCTTTCCAGGGCGAAGGTTGTAGACCTGAGCGCGGATTTCCGTATAAAGGATGTAAAAAAATATGAGAAGTGGTACGGGATCCAGCATAAAGCGCCTCAGTTCATCGGAGAAGCCGTATACGGACTCTGTGAGATCAACCGGGAAGATATAAAGAAAGCGCGGCTCATCGCGAATCCGGGATGTTATCCTACCTGTTCCACGTTATCAATTTATCCCTTGCTGAAGGAAGATCTGATCGATCCCTCCACCATTATCATTGACGCGAAATCGGGAACTTCCGGAGCGGGAAGAGGCGCGAAGACAGATAACCTTTTCTGCGAGGTCAATGAAAATATTAAGGCATACGGAGTGACGAACCATCGCCATACTCCCGAAATCGAGGATCAGCTCAGCTACGCCTGCGGCCAGGAGGTGCTGATCAATTTCACGCCTCATCTGATCCCAATGAACAGAGGAATCCTGATCACCGCCTATGCGTCTCTGAAAAAAGAAGTTTCCTATGAGGAAGTAAAGGCGGCCTATGACAAATATTATGAGAAGGAACAGTTTGTCCGTGTCCTTGAGAAAGATGTGTGCCCGCAGACAAAGTGGGTGGAGGGCAGCAATTATGTGGATGTGAACTTTAAGATCGATCCCCGGACAAAGAGAATCGTCATGATGGGAGCTATGGACAATCTGGTAAAAGGAGCAGCAGGACAGGCAGTACAGAACATGAATCTGATGTTTGGATTCGACGAGGCGGAAGGTCTGAGACAGATTCCTATGGTTCCGTAACAGGGAAAAGGACAGCCCGAAGTGATAAAACAGAAAAATGTCAGAAATGAGGAATATATTATGAAGATCATAAACGGCGGCGTAACAGCCGCAAAGGGATTTCAGGCTGCGTCGGCAGCAGCGGGGATCAAATACCAGGGAAGGACGGATATGGCTCTGATCTACAGTGAGAAGCCCTGCGCAGCGGCGGGAACTTTTACCACCAACGTTGTAAAGGCGGCTCCGGTAAAATGGGATCAGGAGATCGTGTATCATCATCCTGCAGCCCAGGCCGTTGTATGCAACAGCGGCATTGCCAACGCATGTACAGGAGAAGAGGGATTCGGATACTGCCGGGAAACGGCAACAGCGGCGGCAGAGGCTCTGAGTATCAGCGAGGACAGCGTACTTGTGGCTTCCACTGGAGTGATCGGAATGCAGCTTCCCATAGAAAAACTGGCGGCAGGAGTAAAAATGATGGCTCCGGAGCTTGACGGAAGTATGAAAGCCGGAAACCTGGCGGCAAAGGCGATCATGACGACAGATACGGTAGAAAAAGAGGCTGCAGTACAGATCGAACTCGGCGGAAAGACAGTTACCGTAGGAGGCATGTGCAAAGGATCGGGAATGATCCATCCAAATATGTGTACAATGCTCAGTTTTGTCACCACTGACGCCAATATTTCCAAAGAGCTTCTTCAGGAGGCTTTAAGCCAGGATGTAAAAGATACTTACAATATGGTGTCTGTAGACGGGGATACCTCCACCAACGATACGGTGCTTCTTCTTGCCAACGGTCTGGCGGGAAACGAGAAGATCACAGAAAAAGGACCGGATTATGAAACCTTCTGCCAGGCTCTGAACTATGTAAACACTGCTCTGGCGAAGAAGATCGCAGGAGACGGAGAGGGAGCCACTGCCCTGTTCGAGGTAAAGATTATCGGGGCGGAAAGCAAGGAACAGGCGGTAACTTTAAGCAAATCCGTAGTTTCCTCCTCTCTTACAAAGGCGGCAATCTATGGACATGACGCAAACTGGGGAAGAATTCTCTGCGCAATGGGATATTCCGGAGCCCGGTTTGACCCGGAAAAGGTAGATCTTTATTTTGAAAGCAGGGCGGGAAGGATCAAGATCATGGAAAACGGCGTATCCACAGGATACAGCGAGGAAGAAGCCACAAAGATCCTTTCGGAAAACGAAGTGACCGCTATTGCGGACATAAAAATGGGAGACTGTACGGCCACAGCCTGGGGCTGCGACCTGACTTATGATTATGTGAAGATCAATGCGGACTACCGTTCCTGAGCAGGAAGAAAGAAGGAGAATGAAAAATGGTAAAACAAAAATATCTGGATAAGGCGGAGGTTCTTATTGAAGCCCTTCCTTATATCCAGCGGTTCAACAGAAAGATCGTGGTGATCAAATACGGCGGAAGCGCCATGCTGGACGAAGAGCTGAAAGCCAACGTTATCAAGGACGCAGTGCTTTTGAAGCTGGTGGGCTTTAAGCCGATCATCGTACACGGCGGCGGAAAGGAGATCAGCCGCTGGGTAAATAAGGTTGGCATGGAGCCCAGATTTGTAAACGGTCTTCGTGTAACGGACAGAGACACCATGGAAATCGCTGAGATGGTGCTGGCAAAGGTAAATAAGGAACTGGTAACCCTGGTGGAATCTCTGGGCGTAAAGGCGGTAGGCATCAGCGGAAAGGACGGCGGCCTTCTGAAATGCGTGAAGAAACTGTCCGGAGGAGAGGATATCGGTTACGTGGGAGAGATCAAAGAGGTGGATCCTAAGATCCTCTACGATCTTCTTGAGAGAGATTTTCTTCCCATTGTATTTCCGGTGGGCTTTGACGAGAATTTTGATTCCTACAATATCAACGCAGACGATGCAGCCTGTGCTATCGCGGAAGCGGTACATGCGGAGAAGCTGGCGTTTCTTTCCGATATCGAAGGCGTATATAAGGATCAGAATGATCCGGAGACGCTGATTTCCGAGCTTCATGTCCATGAGGCTGAGAAACTGATCGCAGATGGCTATGTAGGAGGAGGAATGATCCCGAAGCTCAAGAACTGTATCGACGCTATCGAGCAGGGAGTCAACAGGGTGCATATCCTGGACGGAAGGATTCCCCACAGTCTCCTTTTGGAGATTTTTACCAATAAAGGAATCGGAACGGCGATTTTAAGAGAGGACGGCGAAAAATATTACCATGAACATGAATGAGCAGATGCGGCAGTCGGAGGAAAGCATCCTCCACACCTACAACCGTTTTCCGGTGGTACTGGATCATGGGGAAGGCTGCTGGCTTTATGACACGGAAGGAAAGAAATATCTGGATTTCGCGGCGGGAATCGCCGTAAACGCCCTGGGGTATCATTATCCGGGCTACGATGAGGCTCTGAAAGAGCAGATCGGCAAACTGATGCATATTTCCAATCTGTATTACAACGAGCCCATGAGCGAGGCGGGGCATAAGCTGGTAAAGGCCAGCGGCATGAGCAAGGCGTTCTTTACAAACAGCGGAACAGAAGCGATCGAGGGAGCGCTGAAGGCGGCCAGAAAATACGCCTATGCAAAAGGCCGGAGGGACCGGTATGAGATCATTGCCATGAATCATTCCTTCCACGGAAGGAGTATGGGAGCCCTTTCCGTTACAGGAAACGCCCATTACCGGGAACCGTTTGAACCACTGATCGGCGGCGTGAAATTCGCGGATTTTAACGACCTGGAAAGCGTAAAGGCTCAGATTACGGAAAAAACCTGCGCTATCATTACGGAAACGGTACAGGGAGAGGGAGGAATCTATCCTGCGGAGCAGAGCTTTCTGGAAGGGCTGCGGGAAATCTGCACAGAAAAAGATATTCTTTTGATCTTCGATGAAATACAGTGCGGCATGGGCCGGACGGGAACTTATTTTGCATGGCAGTCCTACGGGGTAAAACCTGATATCATGACATGCGCCAAAGCTTTGGGAAGCGGCGTGCCTGTAGGAGCTTTCGTACTGGGAGAAAAGGCGGCGGAGGCATCTCTGGCCCCAGGGGATCATGGAACTACCTACGGCGGAAATCCCTTTGTCTGCGCGGCGGTGAGCAAAGTATTTGATATTTTTGAGGAGGATCATATTCTGGAGCATGTCCGGGAGCTGACGCCTTATCTGGAGGAAAAACTGGACGGTCTTGTGGAAAAGTACGATACAGTTGCCGCAAGACGTGGAAAAGGTTTTATGCAGGGGCTGGTGATCACCGGGATCCCGGTGGGAACCGTAGTGTCCAGAGCCCTGGAAAAGGCACTTTTGGTGATCTCGGCCGGAAGCGATGTGCTTCGTCTGGTTCCTCCGCTGGTCATCACAAAAGAACATATCGATCTTATGATAGAAATACTGGAAAAAAGTCTGGCGTAATGCCAGACTTTTTTTGTGCCTATAAAAAAACAAAAGTAAGTGTTGACAAACAAAGTTAGTTAGAATATACTAACACTGAAAAGAGAGTTTTTCGAGACTAACAAAGAAAGAAGTGAAGCTATGATGCCATTATCAATGGTGAAAAACGGAGAACCGTATATTATCGGCAGAGTCGGAGGAAAAGAAGATACCAGACGTTTCCTTGAATCCCTTGGATTTGTAACCGGGGCGGAAGTCACGGTTATTTCTACTGCCGGAGGGAACCTGATCGTCAATGTGAAAGATTCAAGAGTCGCCATTGGCCGGGATATGGCAAACAAAGTCATGGTGAACTGAAGGGAGGAGATTTCATGAGGACATTAAAAGACGCTCTGGTGGGCCGGACGGTAAAAGTGGTGAAACTGAATGGCGAAGGCCCTGTGAAGAGAAGGATCATGGATATGGGGATCACAAAAGGCGTCAGTATTTATGTGCGCAAAGTAGCGCCTCTGGGCGATCCGGTGGAAGTGACAGTGAGAGGCTATGAGCTGTCTGTACGAAAAGCGGACGCGGAAATGATCGTGGTAGAATAAAGGAGGAAAGAGAGATGGCAATTACAATCGCGCTGGCCGGCAATCCAAACAGCGGAAAGACAACTCTGTTCAACGCGCTGACAGGTGCAAACCAGTTTGTTGGAAACTGGCCGGGTGTAACGGTGGAAAAGAAAGAAGGAAAACTGAAGGGAAATAAAGATGTGGTGATCACGGATCTTCCGGGAATATATTCTTTGTCCCCTTATACGCTGGAGGAAGTGGTAGCCAGAAATTATCTGATCAATGAAAAGCCGGACGCGATCCTGAATATCATCGACGGCACGAACCTGGAAAGAAATCTTTACCTGAGCACACAGCTTATGGAACTGGGGATCCCGGTAGTGATGGCGGTGAATATGATGGATCTGGTGCGAAAGAACGGAGATCAGATCATGACGGATAAGCTGGCGAAAAAGCTGGGTTGCGCCGTGGTGGAAATTTCCGCGCTGAAGGGCGAGGGCGTAAAAAGAGCGGCGGACATGGCCGTACAGCTTGCTCACGCCCGCAAGGTAAATCCTCCGGTACATAATTTCGATGAGAAAGTGGAAGAAGTTCTGGATTCCATAGAAGATAAACTGGGAAATTCTGTGCCGCAGGAACAAAGACGTTTCTTTGCCGTGAAGCTTCTGGAAAAGGACGATAAGATCGCGGCCCAGCTTTCCACAGTTCCGGATGTTTCCGCGGAAATTTCCAGGATAGAGCGGGAGATGGATGACGACACGGAAAGCATTATCACCAACGAACGGTATAATTACATCTCTTCGATCATCGGACAGTGCTGCAAAAAGAAGCATACCGGGGAGAAGATGACAGTTTCCGATAAGATCGACCGCATTGTTACAAACCGTATCCTGGCCCTTCCTATTTTTGCGGCGGTGATGTGGCTTGTATATTATGTTTCCGTAACAACAGTAGGTACTTTTGTGACGGACTGGACAAACGACGTGCTGTTCGGCGAGATCATTCCTCCGGCCATTGAAAGCTTCCTGGTAAGCATCCACTGCGCGGGATGGCTCCAGGGACTGATCCTGGACGGTATCGTAGCAGGCGTAGGCGCGGTTCTCGGCTTTGTGCCCCAGATGCTGGTGCTGTTTATTTTCCTGGCCTTTCTGGAAGGCTGCGGATATATGGCCCGCGTGGCGTTTATTATGGACCGTATCTTCCGTAAATTCGGCCTTTCCGGAAAATCCTTTATTCCTATGCTGATCGGAACGGGATGCGGCGTTCCCGGCGTTATGGCTTCAAGAACCATTGAAAACGACCGCGACCGGAAGATGACGATCATGACGACGACTTTTATCCCCTGCGGAGCGAAGCTTCCGATCATCGCCCTGATCGCAGGCGCGCTTTTCGGCGGCGCTTCCTGGGTGGCTCCCAGCGCGTATTTCGTAGGTATTGCGGCAATCGTATGCTCCGGCATTATTCTGAAAAAGACGAAAATGTTCGCGGGAGATCCGGCACCTTTCGTTATGGAGCTTCCGGCTTACCATCTTCCTACAGTAGGAAGTATCTTAAGAAGCATGTGGGAGAGAGGCTGGTCTTTCATCAAAAAAGCAGGAACTATCATTCTTTTGTCCACCATCCTTCTGTGGTTCCTGATGAGTTTCGGCTGGGTGGACGGCTCCTTTGGAATGCTGGATGCAGAACAGCTTAACGACAGCATCCTGGCAAAAATCGGCGGTGTGATCGCGCCAATCTTCGCGCCTCTGGGCTGGGGAGACTGGAAGATGGCCGTTGCGGCTGTTACCGGACTGATCGCCAAGGAAAATGTGGTAGGAACCTTTGGTATCCTCTTTGGCTTCGTGGAAGTCGCGGAGGACGGAGTGGAGATTTGGGGACAGCTTGCCGGCAGTATGACGGCTGTTGCGGCGTACTCCTTCCTTGTATTTAATCTTCTCTGCGCACCCTGCTTTGCGGCAATGGGAGCGATCAAACGGGAGATGAACAATACAAAATGGTTCCTCTTTGCTATCGGTTATCAGTGCCTTCTGGCTTATGTGGTTTCCCTTTGCATTTACCAGATCGGCACGCTGGCAACAGGAGGCGGATTCGGATTGTTCACTGTGATCGCCTTTATACTGATCATCGGATTCATTTATTTCCTCTTCCGGCCGTATAAAGAGAGCCAGACATTAAATGTAAAGATCAGGAGCGCGGCAAGGTAAGAGGATCCAGGGAGAATCCTTCTGACGGGACAGTACCGGGCGGATTGCCGCAGTATACTTTTCTCTCCGGATATGGTAAGATATCTGGCAGACGGACACAGACAAACAGAAAACAGATTGGATTTCAGGAGGTTGGGTTATGGGAACAGTGATCGTACTTGCGGTTCTTGCGGCGATCGTAGGACTGATCGTCCGAAGCATGATCCGTGATAAGAAAAATGGAAAGTCCCTCCACTGCGGCGGGAACTGCAGCGGCTGCGGCTGCCACTGCAGCGGAGAAATCCGGAAGACAGGAAAATGAATAAAACCTGGACTTTCTGTATATGTTAATAGTAAGTATTTTAAGAGGCGGGTGTAAAATACCGGCCTCTTTCGCTGTGAAATACTATTTTCATTATATGGAGGGAAAGGTTATGTGGGGATTTTTAGCGGCGCTGGTCTCAGGAGCCCTGATGAGTATTCAGGGAGTATTCAACACAGAGGTTACAAAGCAGAGCAGTCTGTGGGTATCTACCGGATGGGTACAGCTTTCTGCGTTTGCCGTCTGCGTTCTGGCATGGCTTTTTACAGGAAGAGAAAGCATTTCCGCGCTGTGGCAGGTGGATAACAAATATACGCTTCTTGGAGGTGTGATCGGCGCTTTTATCACTATTACGGTGATCCAGAGCATGGGAGCGCTGGGACCGGCCCGGGCGGCTATGCTGATCGTGGTTTCCCAGTTGATCGTAGCTTATGTGATAGAGCTTTTCGGAATGTTCGGAACAGATAAGCAGCCCTTTGAGTGGAGAAAGCTGGTGGGAATGGCAGTGGCTATTATCGGGATCGTGATTTTTAAGTGGCAAAAATAAGACTTGCCTATTGTAAATGTAATAGGAATTCGTTAAAATAAGAAATGGTCAGGCATAGAAAAGATGGGGAACTCTGCCATAAAATTTATGGAAAAGGAGGGAACCATTATGAGAAATATAGTAAGAAACAGAAGGGCCGCGGCAGCGGGACTGCTTTTTCTGGCGGCTCTTTTGAATACGTCAGGCTGTACCGGCGCCCAGAAAGCGGAAATCTTTCTGGCGGAAGAAGGAGATCCCGGGACTGAAAAAGAGGCTGGGGAACCTGCGGCGGAGACCGTTTCGCCCACGCCTGGGGAGGTGACACCGGAAACAGAAGACCAGGAGGAAAACGTCTCCCCGGAGAAGGAAGAGAAGCAGCCGGAGGAAATCTTTGTAGATGTCTGCGGGGCTGTGGCAAAACCGGGAGTTTACGGGATGCCGCCGGAGAGCAGAGTGTTTCAGGCTATTGAGATGGCAGGCGGATTTCTTCCGGAAGCTGCGGGAAGCTATATCAATCAGGCGCAGCCTCTTGACGATGGACAGCAGATATATATTCCGACAAAAGAAGAAGCAGAGGAGAAAGCGCTGACAGTTCCCGGAGCCGAAGCGTCAGATACGGCAAAAGAACCGGTAGCGGGCGGAAATGAGCAGGGAAAGGTCAACCTGAACACTGCGGATTCGGCGGCTCTGCAGACGCTGAACGGAATCGGAGAGGCAAAAGCGGAAGCAATCCTTGCGTACAGAGAAGAACACGGAGCGTTTTCCGCTATCGAAGAGATCATGAACGTACCGGGGATCAAGGAAAGTACCTTTTCTAACATAAAGGATAAGATTGCAGTAGAATAGGAGATTGTGAATGAGCAGGAAAGTATTAGTGGTGGATGATGAAAAACTGATTGTAAAAGGAATCCGTTTCAGTCTTGAACAGGACGGAATGGAAGTGGACTGCGCCTATGACGGAGAAGAAGCGGTAGAAAAGGCGAAGGAGAATCATTACGATATCATCCTTCTGGATCTGATGCTTCCCAAGATGGACGGTATGGAAGTCTGTCAGCAGGTACGGGAATTTTCAAACGTTCCCATTATCATGCTCACGGCAAAGGGCGAGGATATGGATAAGATCCTGGGGTTGGAATCAGGAGCGGACGATTACATTACGAAGCCTTTTAATATTCTGGAGGTCAAGGCCCGCGTCAAGGCCATTATGCGCCGTACACGCAAGGACAGCGAGGAAAAGGAAAAGACAAAGACCATAGAATCGGGAGATCTGAGGCTGGACTGTGAAAGCCGCCGCGTCTTTATTTCCGGAAGGGAGATCAATCTCACCGCCAAGGAATTTGACGTTCTGGAGCTTCTGGTGTCTAATCCCAACAAAGTGTACAGCCGCGAAAACCTGCTGAATATTGTATGGGGTTATGAATATCCCGGAGATGTCAGGACTGTGGACGTACATATCCGCCGTCTCCGCGAAAAAATCGAGGCAAATCCCAGTGAGCCGAAATATGTACACACCAAATGGGGGGTCGGATATTATTTCCAGGCATGATCCATGAAAAGACGAGGCAGATTTTTTAAAAGCCTGCGGTTCCGTATTCTGATCATTCTGGTGATTCTGGGAATCGTACCCAGTGTGATAACTACGCAGGTGCTGATCAGTAATTACAGGGAGCAGGGGATCGCCGTCCGGGTAAGCGCCATCCGCACACAGTGCAGTATCCTCTGCAATCAGATCATTAAAGAAAATTATCTCAATGACTCCAGCTCCGAATCCATTAACAGCAAGCTGGAGTTATTGTCTAATAATTACGGCGGAAGGATCCTGATCGTAGACAGGGATTTCAAGATCGTAAAGGACACCTATTATGTAGACGAGGGGAAAACGCTGATCTCCTCCAAGATCATCCGCTGTTTTAAGAACGGTGAAGCAACAGATTATCAGAGAAAAGGTCAGGTGCTGGAGCTGGCGGTTCCTGTAAAAAGCGCGGATGTCCCCCAGATACAGGGCGCGATGCTGGTGACGCTTTCGCTCAGCGAAGTGTCCGCCACGATGTCGGAGCTGGAGCAGAGAGGCGTGCTTATCCTCAGCATTATCGTGGTGCTTTCGATCTTTCTCGCTTATATTCTCTCCACCGTACTTGTCAAGCCGCTTGCAAGGGTAACGAAATCCATAGAAGATCTTACGGACGGCTACCAGAATGATGAGATTTCTGTTCCGGACTATACAGAGACAGCGCTGATCACAGACGCCTTCAATAAGATGCTGGCAAGAATGAAGACTCTGGACGAGTCAAGATCGGAGTTTGTATCCAATGTGTCCCATGAACTGAAAACGCCTATGACCTCCATGAAGGTACTGGCGGATTCTCTGGTAGGACAGACAGGCGTACCGGAAGAACTGTACCAGGAATTTATGCGGGATATTACCGCGGAGATCGACCGGGAGAACAGGATCATTACAGATCTTCTTACCCTGGTAAAAATGGACAGAAAAACGGCAGATCTGAAAATCCAGCATATGGATATCAATCAGCTTCTTGAGGATATCCTGAAACGGCTCAGACCTATTGCGGACAAGAGAAATATCGATCTGATCCTTGACAGCTTCCGTCCTGTGGAGGCAGATGTAGACGAGATCAAGTTTACTTCAGCCATCAGCAATCTGGTGGAAAACGGCATCAAATACAATGTAGACGACGGATGGGTAAGAGTCTCGCTGGATGCGGATCATAAGTATTTTTATGTGACAGTGGCGGATTCCGGCATGGGAATTCCGGAGGACTCTCTGGACAGGATCTTTGAGAGATTTTACCGGGTGGATAAATCCCATTCCAGAGAAATCGGCGGAACAGGCCTTGGTCTTGCCATTACCAGAAGTACCGTGGCAATGCACCATGGAGTGATCAAAGTATTCAGCAGGGAGGGCGAGGGAACTACGTTTTCTGTTCGCATTCCTTTGTCATATATTCCGTAGGAGGTGCCGGATGAAGAAAGGTTTATGGATGCTTCTTCTGGCGGCTTTCACCTGTGTTTTTCTGGCAGGATGCAGCATTGAGGAGCGGGAAGAGCCCCAGGCGGAGCAGGAGAGTTATAATTTTTATTATCTGAATACAGGGGAAACATCCCTGAAAAAAGAGATTTATGAGCCTCAGGAAGAGACGACGGATTTTATGATGAAGGATCTGATGCAGCGCCTGAGCAGCAAAGAGGCGCCGGAGGACGGCATAGCCCTTCTTCCGGAAGCGGTTTCCGTAAATTCCTATGATCTGCAGGAAAAGCGGCTCATCGTGGATTTTAACGGAGGCTATCTGGAAATGAGCCGCGCAAGAGAGGTTCTGACAAGAGCGGGAATTGTAAAGATGTTTCTGCAGATACCGGACATTGAGACAGTCCGTTTCACCGTGGAAGGGCAGGAGCTTACCGATTCCCGGAATCAGGCGGTAGGAGATATGACGGCGGATACCTTTGTAGAATTCTCCGGAAAAGATAACGACGCCTACCGTTATGATACGTTTACTCTTTATTTTACAGATGAAAGCGGCAAAAAGCTGGTGCCGGAGGAACGGACAGTTTACTATCGGAGGACCACCCCGAAGGAAATGGTTGTTCTGGCGCAGCTTGCAAAAGGACCTTCCGAGGAGGGCCATTACCGGACGATTTCGGGAAATTCCCTTCCGATCAGCGCGATCACAGCGGACAGGATCTGTTATATCAATATGAACCGGGCCTTCCAGGAGGATGTGCTGGAGGTGGCGGAAAACGTTCAGATCTATTCTATTGTCAATTCGATAGTAGATTCCTGTGAAGCGGACAGAGTGCAGATTTCCATAGAGGGAAGCCTGGAAGGGGATTTTAAGAACAGTATGCCGCTGTACTCTTTTTATGAAAAAAATGAAGATCTAAGCTGATATTTAAGAAAGGAAAACATATGAGGAGACGCCCGGTGTGTCTTGTATGTCTGGCGGTGATGCTCCTTATGTGTCTTGTGGATCTGGCAGGGTTCCCGCTGATACGGGGGAACCCGCTGCCGGAAACTGTGCAGGCATGGATAGAGAAGCATCCAAAGGCTGTGATCTGCGGGGAAGTGCAGTCCTGCCAGGATACAGAATTTTCCTTTTCTGTCTATCTGAAACAAGTCTATCTGATAAATCAGTCAGAAAAATTTCCCATCGAAAATGTAAGAATGTTTTTGAAAACAAAAGAAGAACTTTCCGCCGGAACCATAGTATGGGCAGCGGGAACCCTGGAGAGAGTGGAAGGGCCGAGAAATCCGGGAGAATTTGATTCCCGGCAGTATTACGCCTGCCAGCATATCTATTACTTTTTGAAAAACGCGGAAATAGAGAAAAAAAGCAGAACTTATTCCGGATACCAGCAGCGTCTCCTGGATTTGAAGGACAAATTATGCGGGATCCTTGAGAAAGCGGCGGGAGAAGATGCTCCGGTATTTGAGGCTATGCTGCTGGGAGAAAAGACTGATCTGGACAGTGAGCTGAAGCTTCGCTACCAGATGGGAGGAATGATCCATATCCTTGCCATTTCAGGTCTCCACATCAGTATTCTGGGCATGGGCCTTTTTCAGCTTCTAAAGAGAATCGGATTCGGAAACACAGGAGCAGGTATCATTGCCCTGGGAATAATGCTGCAGTACGGGATGCTGACCGGAGGCAGCGTGTCGGCTATGAGAGCTGTATGTATGTTCCTTCTTTCAGTAGGGGCAAAGATCATAGGGAGAAGCTATGATCTTCTGACAGCTCTGGCCCTGTCTGCCATCCTGCTTCTTCTGGATTCTCCGGCATATCTTTACAGCAGCAGTTTTCTGCTGTCCTTCGGGGCAGTGGCGGGACTTGGGGCGGTATCGTCCTTCCTTCTGGAAATAACAGGAGCGAAAAATAAATGGTTCAAAAGTTTTTTGTCCTCCCTTTCTGTACAGATCGCCACTTTGCCTGTTATGCTGGTCTTTTTCGGAGAAGTGTCTCTGGCGGGAATATTTTTGAATCTGTTTGTGCTTCCCACGGTAAGCGGCGTATTGATAAGCGGACTGTGCGCCTGCATCCTTGGACTGTTCAGCATAAAAGCCGCCGTGATCGCTGCCGTTCCCGGAAGAGCGCTGCTGTTTTTGTATGAGCAGAGCTGCATCCTGGCAGGAAAGCTTCCCTTCTGTACCTGGGTGGGCGGCCTGCCGGAAATCTGGCAGAGCCTTTTCTATTATGGCTGTCTGGTGCTGGGAATCGCCGGAGCGGTATGGATGAGGCGGCGGCAGGCGGGCTTGGGAAAATTCGCAGCGATTTTTCTGCTGACGGCGCTGTCTGCGGGCATCCTGACATTGTCCTGGAAAGACCGCAGCGGTCTTCGGATCACCTGCCTGGACGTAGGGCAGGGGGATGGAATTGTGCTGGAAATGCCGGGAGGAGGCGCTTTCCTGATGGACTGCGGCAGCAGCAGTCAGAAAAATGTGGGACAGTATCAGCTCCTTCCCTATCTGAAAAGCAGAGGAATCACCTGTCTGGAAGGGATCATGATATCCCATACAGATACAGATCATGTCAGCGGAATCCAGGAACTTCTGGATCTTATGGCAAAAGACCTGAGCTCCGTGAAGGCAAAGACTCTGTTCCTGCCTGAATGGGCTGAAAATATCCAGGGATACGAAGATACAGGAAAACAAGATCCAGAGCATACACAGAATGAGAAGAAGAGTCTGTATGGGAATGAAGAGAAAAAAGACGGGGCAGAACGGTACGGCACGCTTCCGGAGCTGGCAAAGAGAGCTGGTGTGGAGGTGATATTTGCAGGAGCGGGGGACAGTCTGTCCTTTGGAGAAACTGAAATGCGTTTTCTCGCCCCGCTGGAAAATGCTTTGGGAGAGGATGTAAATGAAGACGGTCTTGTAATGGAACTGAGATACGGGGCTTTCCGGGGACTGTTTACCGGAGATATCGGGGAAGAAACAGAGAAAGAACTTCTGGCAGAAGGCGTGCTTCCGGATGTGGATTTTCTGAAGGTGGCCCACCATGGTTCCAGATATTCCACCTGCAAGGAGTTTTTGGAAGCGGTGGAACCGGAGCTTGCGGTGATCTCCTGTTCCGACTCCAACACCTACGGCCATCCTTCCCCGGAAACTGTTAAAAGGCTGGAAGAAAGCGGCGCCAGGATCGCTTATACTATGAAAAGCGGGACGGTTACTGTGTATACGGATGGAGAAATGCTCAGGGCGGAAGGATTCCTTCTTCCCTGATGAAGGCAGATATAGAAACATTTATTTGCCAGGGATAATTTATGCACGGAATGTTTCTCTTTTATTCCAAACAAAACAGGAAAGAGAAATGCGTTGATTTTGCAGAAAACTTTTTCTATAATAAAAATATGCATTCCGGGCAGTTCCGGAATGATTTCAGTTTTGGACATGGATTTTTATTTATTTATAAAAAGAAAACGCAGAAAGGACTGGGATTCGCAGGTGAAAGGCTTACAGGAAGACATCAAGACAGGAAATTATAAACAGGCGTATCTTCTTTATGGGGAGGAAGCATACCTTAGGCAGCAGTATAAGGAAAAGCTGGTGAAGGCGTTGAATCCCGAGGGGGATACCATGAACTTTGCGAAATATGAGGGAAAAGGGATCGAGGTTAAAGAAATGATCGATCTCTGTGAGACAATGCCTTTTTTTGCTTCTAAAAGAATTGTGCTTGTGGAGAATTCCGGCTTTTTTAAGAATAAGTGCGACGAGCTGGCGGATTATATGAAGAGCCTTCCGGATTACCTGCATCTGATTTTTGTGGAGGAGGAAGTGGACAGGCGGAGCCGGATGTACAAAGCGGTAAAGTCCTGCGGCAGAGTTTCGGAATTTGCGAAGCAGGATGAGAAGACACTTATGCGCTGGGCCGCAGGCATTCTTGCAAAAGAGGGACGGAAGATCACTGCCCGGGATATGGAGCTTTTTCTTACAAAAACAGGGACAGATATGGGAAATATCCGTATGGAACTGGAGAAGCTGATCACTTATACCATGGGCGGAGAGGTTGTCACTGCTGAGGATATTGAGGCTGTCTGCACTACCCGGACAGTCAATAAAATTTTTGAGATGGTAAGGGCGGTAACAGAGAAAAACCAGAAAAAGGCGCTGGATCTGTATTATGATCTTCTGACATTGAAAGAACCTCCTATGAGAATTTTATTCCTTCTCTCAAAACAGTACCGCCAGCTTTTTCTGGCAAAACAGATGACCGGTGAGGGAGCATCCAGAAATGAGATTGCTTCCCGTCTGGGGGTTCCTAGCTTTGTGGCGGGAAATATTGTTTCCTGCGCCAGGGCTTATACTGCGGAGGAGCTTGAGCAGGCTGAGGAGGATTTTGTGGAAGCTGAGGAGGCCGTAAAAACGGGAAGGCTCCAGGATGTACTCAGTGTAGAGCTGCTGATCGTAAAATATAGTTCGGCAAGAAAAGCAGCAGGGCAGTAGGCTCTGCTGCTTTTTTACATACATTTAACCAATGTGTTTCTATAATTCTGACGAAACCATTATATAATAAGAATACCCTTAGTGTACAGGGGACCGTGTGTCCCCTTGTATACTGAGGGTATTCCTGAAATGGTCAGAAAGGAAATACTATGGTTAAAATTTATGTAATTGATACAAATGTTCTTCTTGACGCGCCCTATGCAATCGAAAGTTTTGAGGATAATGAGGTCATTCTTCCTCTGGCAGTACTGGAAGAACTGGATCACTTCAAAAAAGCAGATGGAGAGATTGGCGTCAATGCCCGGAAAGTCATAAGATATCTGGAACAGCAGAGGCAAAAGGGAGAACTGACAAAAGGCGTGCCGCTGGAAAACGGCGGAACCCTTCAGGTGGAGAAAAATTTTGTAGATGTTCTGCTTCCGGAAGATCTTTCTGCGGATACAATGGACAACAGGATCCTGAAAGTCTGCATTGGACTGTCAGGGTCCAGAGAAGAGCAGGTGATCCTTGTGACAAAAGATATTTTACTGAGGATCAAGGCGCAGATTCTGGGACTTGAAGCAGAAAATTTTATTACTGATCAAGTGCTGGAACATGAAAATCAATACACGGGCAGATGTGAAGTTTATGTACCGGAAGAATTGTTTAAAAATTTTAAGAAAAAAGGAGTGCCTGCAGATCAGGTATATATTTTAAAAGAAGACGGGGAAAATCAGGTGCCCGGACTGGAAGAAAATCAATTTGTGATTCTCCGGGCAGACCAGTCTGCCAAGAAAACCCAGCTTGGCCGGGTGGAAAACGGAATTATACGGAAACTGGAATACAGAAAACAGTCTCCATATGGGATCAGTCCCAGAAATGCAGGTCAGTATTTTCTTCAGGAAGCGTTGATGCAGCCGGCGGATAAGGCGCCCCTTGTAATTGTAAAAGGGATGGCAGGGACAAGTAAAACCTTTTATTCGCTGGCAGTAGGATTGGAGAAGATGCTGAATCATCCTACAGGAGAATACCGGCGTATTCTGGTGTGCCGTCCCAATGCTCAGTTTGACGACGATATCGGCTTTCTTCCAGGCGATGAACAGGAGAAAATTTCTCCGCTTATGCGTCCGATTATAGACAACCTGGAACAGCTTATTGACTCCAGCGAAGAGGAAAGGTATCAGGATGAAGAGCTTCTGAGAGGAAAACTGGATGAAATTTTTGCCAGAGAGATTATTCAGGCAGAGGCGCTGAATTTTATAAGAGGACGTTCCATTGTAAAGACATATCTTATTATTGATGAGGCGCAGAATACAACGCCGGATCAGATCAAAGGCATTATTACCAGGGCGGGAAAGGATACGAAGATCATTCTTCTGGGAGACCCGAATCAGATTGACCGTCCGTTTCTGGATGAAAGGACAAATGGTCTGAGCTATGCTTCAGAACATATGAAGGGGAGTCCTCTGTGCTGGCAGATTACGATGGCGGCAGAAGAATGTGAGCGCTCTGCTCTTGCCATGGAGGCGGTGAGGAGACTGTGATGCGGACAGATTTTAAAGAGATCAGAGAAAACAGTGAGATAAACCTTCTAATAGAACAGGGGAATAGAATTCTCAATGAACTGGGATATACGGAGCATTCTAGAAAGCATGCTGCTAAGGTGGCGGATACGGCGGGAAAAATTTTGAAGGAGCTGGGATATGGGAAGCACAAAATTGAGCTGGCCAGAATTGCCGGATATATGCATGATATTGGAAACAGTATTAACCGCAGTGATCATGCACACAGCGGAGCTATTCTGGCGTATCAGATCCTGAAAGAGCTGGATATGCCCATGAAGGATATTTTGACCGTGACAACCGCCATCGGTCATCACGATGAGTCAACAGGAACGGCGGTGGACAGCGTGTCTGCGGCTTTGATCCTGGCAGATAAAACCGATGTCCGAAGAAACCGTGTGCAGAACAGAATTCCGGCCAATTTCGACATTCATGACAGAGTTAACTATGCGGCCCTGTCTTCCAGGCTGAATATCAATAAGGAAAAAGGGATCATTCATATGGAATTGGAGCTGGACGACTCCATCTGTACCGTAATGGATTATTTTGAGATTTTTTTGAAGAGGATGCTGATGTGCCGCAGAGCGGCAGAATGTCTGGAATGTAAATTTAAGCTGACAGCCAATGGGAGTAAACTTTGCTGATAAACGGACAGATACAAATTTATAGGCAAATATATTGACATAATGTCAGAAAAGATATATATTTTAGTTACTGACATAGTGTCATAGAAAACAGATGTCACAATTGATTCTGAAAGGGAGAGATTTTTATGAAATCGAAAGTCTATTTCACAAGGAAAATTACCCCGGAGACAGTTGTAAAATTGTACCATGCTTTAAATATTACACTGCCTGGGAAGGTGGCTGTGAAGATTCATTCTGGAGAGAAGGGAAATCAGAATTTCCTGCGTCCTGAATTCTGGAAACCCATGGTGGAAGAAGTTCACGGTACGACTGTAGAATGCAACACCGCCTATGGCGATGCCACCGGCGGAGTGAGAGATCATACGGAAGCTCACTTGAAACTTATGGAAGAGCATGGATGGACAAAATATTTCGACATAGATCTGATGGATGCAGAAGGACCGGATATCATCTGGCCTGTTTCCAATGGGAAAATTCTCAAAGAAAACCATTTAGGCAGGCATATTGTCAATTATGATTCTATGCTGGTTCTTGCACATTTTAAGGGGCATCCCGCAGGGGGATACGGTGGAGCGCTGAAGCAGCTTTCTATCGGATGTGCCTCCCGGGGAGGAAAGGCGCTGATTCATTCTGCCGGTAAAACAGCCGATCGTTTTGAAACCTGGAAACAGCATGCAGACAATGTGGCCTTCCCTGAGGCCATGGCTGATGCGGCGTCCAGTGTGGCGGAACATTTTAAAGGGAAAATTGCATTTATTAATGTGATGAAGAATCTTTCTGTGGACTGTGACTGCTGTGTTGTGGCGGAGGATCCCTGTATGAAAGATATTGGTGTTCTGGCCTCCCTTGATCCTATTGCCATTGATCAGGCGTGCATAGATCTGGTGCTGAATTCTGACGATCCTGGCCGGGATCATTTCATGGAGAGAGTCAACAGCAGGAACGGCATCCATACGATTGAGGCCGCTGCGGATCTCGGTTTCGGTTCCCGGAATTACGAATTGTTAGAAGTGTAAAAAAGAATCTGCCGGACATTTGCAGCACCTGCTGCGATGATCTGGAAAAATTTCTATGTTTATAATAAAGCGGGATATATCTGAATGGTGTATCCTGCTTTTTATAATATATTTCTATGGTTTTAGATGAGACACGCCGAACTATACATAAAATGTATGAAAAAGAATAGAAGATGGGTATTAGACATAGCAATGTCTGCCTTTTGGGGAAACATTTAAAATGAAAAAAGGAATATATATACTGATAATTTCCATGTTGGTTTTGGCAGGAGGCCTTATACTGCCTGTAAGCCGGATTATGGCAGAGACGGATAATGCGGAAGTGGACAATGACTCTTGCGGAGATCAGGAAGAATTGGCGGAAGAGACTAAAATAACTATTTATACCTATTCAGACGAGGTATATCAGGTAAGCGGTTCTTTGAATACGGTGCAGAAAGGAACAGACAGTCAGACGGCCATAATAGAAATGCAGGGAAATATTGAAGAAATAGAAAGTACAGAGACAAACAGTTTTCCGGATGAACTGCAGAGAGGGACTCCCACAGTGCTTACTGTATATACGGGAGCTGAAGTTTATGGATTTTACAGTAATTATGAACTGATCAGCAGTGATGACTCTCAAGGAGATTCAATACTTTACTATGGACACATGGTAGGATATTTTGACGGAGATAAAGCATATTCTTCGTGACAGATTATGGTGTATCAGCATAGAAAGAGCGGAAATTAGTCTCTTGTCAGCGGTGGCGTTCCTTTAAGTTTGTGAGCGGATACCGTCTATACGAAACAATAAGAAGGAGAATGTAGAATGCAGTACACAAAATTAGGAAATTCAGAACTGAAGGTGTCACGTATCTGTATGGGATGTATGGGGTTTGGAGACGCGAAAAACGGACAGCACAGCTGGACGCTGGACGAGGAACATTCCCGTGAGATCATAAGACATGGACTGGAATTGGGAGTAAATTTTTTTGATACGGCCATTGGTTATCAGAGCGGTACCAGTGAACAGTATCTGGGCCGGGCGCTTCGTGATTTTGCTCCCAGAGACCAGGTGACGGTAGCAACAAAGTTTCTGCCGCGCACGCAGCAGGAAATTCAGGAAGGGATTACCGGGCAGGAGCACATTGAACAAATGATCAATACCAGCTTAAAAAATCTTGGCATGGACTATGTGGATCTTTATATTTATCATATGTGGGATTATGAGACTCCTCTTTATGATATCATGGAGGGACTGAATCGTATTGTTAAGGCCGGAAAGGTCAGATATATAGGCATTTCCAACTGCTACGCCTATCAGCTTGCCAAAGCAAACGCTCTAGCGGAAAAGGAGGGATTTGCAAAATTTGTTTCTGTTCAGAGTCATTATAATCTTATCTTCCGGGAGGAAGAGCGGGAAATGAAAAAACTTTGTGCAGAGGACAATATTGCCATGACTCCCTACAGCTCTCTGGCAGGCGGACGCCTTTCAAAACATCCAGGTGAAACATCCAAACGTCTGGAAGAGGACAGCTACGCAAAATTGAAATATGATAAGACGGCTGCTCAGGACGCTGTTATTATCCGGCGGGTGGCAAAACTGGCGGAGAAAAGAGGAGTGACTATGACAGAAATTTCTCTGGCATGGATTCTTGCGAAGGTGACTGCTCCTGTTGTAGGGGCTACAAAGCAGCGCCACATAGAAGGGGCGGCGAAGGCTGTGGATCTTATTCTGACACCGGAGGAGGAAGCTTATCTTGAGGAAGCCTATGTGCCGCACGGTCTGGTAGGCGTTATGGCGCAGAACACACCTGCTGCTTCCGGAGAACAGCATGTGTGGTCAACAGGAAGCCAGAAAATTGTGAGATCATGATCTTTCAGAGCAGCTTTGCAGACAGAGAATTATTTAAAAAAGAGAAATAGAAACAGGAAAAAAGAAGTGCGGAAGCCTGGGAAGGCAGACCGCACTTCTTTTTTCTTTGCTTTTGAACCAAATCTTTTTTAAGGGAACGGAACCAAAACATATTCAGTATGAAAAGAAATATATCTATATTAGTGTCTTGACACCCATAATGACTGGTGCTATACTGCGGAATTATGAATGAACATTTGACGCATCGGCTGCGGAAGTGTGAGGTTCTTGTTCAGTCCGAATATATCCTGGAAGATATTTTTATTCTGGGGGATTTTGAGGGATGAGAAGACTGGCCTCTATGTTCGGACAAAATAAAAAGGAAAGAGAGTATCTGACAGAAAAAAGGATACGAGGAGCAGAGAGATGAAAGAACATTATGACGTGATCATTGTGGGAACAGGCGCTGCAGGACTTTACTGCGCCCTGAGCTTTCCGGAGAGGATAAAAGTTCTGATGATCACAAAAAAAGAAGCGGATCAGTCGGATTCCTTTCTGGCGCAGGGCGGAATCTGTATGCTCAGAGGAGAGGACGATTACGAAAACTATTTTGAAGATACCATGCGCGCCGGCCACTATGAGAACAATAAAAGAGCGGTGGATCTGATGATCCGGAGTTCCAACAGTATTATCAGGGATCTTCTGGACAGAGGCGTCCGTTTCGCCAGAAATTCCCGGGGAGAACTGGATTTTACCAGAGAGGGCGCCCATTCGCAGCCAAGAATCCTCTTTTATGAGGATGTAACAGGGAGAGAGATCACAAGCCATCTTCTGGAACAGGCCCGAACAAAAGAAAATATTGAGATCTGCCAGTATATGACTATGGTGGATCTGATCTCTGAAGACAATATCTGCGGCGGAATCGTATGTATGAATGAAAAAGATGAAATTTATGAGATCCGCGCTCCTTATGTGGTGCTCGCCTGCGGGGGCCTGGGAGGACTTTACAAAAACTCCACAAATTTTCCGCACATCACAGGAGACGCCCTGGCGATCGCCATGAATCACCAGGTAAAACTGGAACATCTGGATTACATACAGATCCATCCGACGACTTTGTATTCCAAAAAGCCGGGAAGACGCTTTCTGATTTCGGAGTCTGTACGGGGAGAAGGGGCTCTTCTCTACGACAGAAACGGACAGCGTTTTACAGACGAGCTGCAGCCCAGAGATCTCCTCAGTCAGGCGATTTTTTCCCAGATGGAAAAACAGGATACGGAATATGTCATGGAGGATATGCGGCCTCTGGGAGAGGAGACGATCCTGAAGCATTTCCCCAATATTTTTCATCACTGCCTTGAAGAAGGATATGACGTGAGAAAAGAACCCATTCCCGTAGTTCCGGCCCAGCATTATTTTATGGGTGGGATCCAGGTGGATCTGGGAAGCAGAACGTCCATGGAAGGGCTTTATGCCTGCGGCGAGACAAGCTGCAACGGCGTTCACGGAAAAAACCGTCTTGCAAGCAATTCCCTCTTGGAATCTCTTGTCTTTGCAAGAAGAGCAGCGGATGATATACTGTTTGGAAAGAAACCGGATAAATGCAGAGCGGGCAGCGCAGACCGTAGCCGTTATAAGGACAGGGAAGCGCTGATGAAAGGCTATCGCAAAAAGGTATTAGAAGAAATAGAGAGGATGGAAAAAGAACATGAATGAGATTACCATGAAAATGCAGGCGGACGAGCTGATCCTGATGGCTTTGAAGGAGGATATTACCAGCGAGGATGTTTCCACCAACGCAGTAATGCCAAATGCCAGGAAGGGAACTGTGGAATTGATCGCGAAAGAGGACGGAGTGATCGCCGGGCTTCAGGTTTATGCCCGGGTATTCACACTCCTTGATGAAAACACAGAGATCAAGTTTCACTGTAAAGACGGGGACGAAGTAAAAAAAGGACAGCTTCTTGCCAATGTTACAGGAGACATTCGTGTGCTTCTCTCTGGAGAAAGAGTGGCCCTGAACTATCTTCAGAGAATGAGCGGCATCGCCACTTATACAAGAGAGGTGTCTAAGCTTCTGGAGGGCAGTTCTGTAACGCTTCTGGATACAAGAAAGACCACTCCCAACTGCCGTGTTTTTGAAAAGTATGCGGTGCGTGTAGGCGGCGGCAGCAATCACCGCTACAATCTTTCCGATGGAGTGCTCTTAAAAGATAACCACATTGGAGCGGCGGGAAGCGTGGCGAAAGCGGTAGCCATGGCAAAAGAATACGCGCCGTTTGTCCGTAAGATCGAAGTGGAAGTAGAGACTCTTGAGCAGGTGAGAGAGGCTGTGGAAGCAGGCGCGGATATCATTATGCTGGATAATATGTCGCCGGAGCAGATGAAAGAGGCGGTGAAGCTGATCGGCGGCCGGGCCGAGACAGAATGTTCCGGAAATGTCACCAGGGAAAATATTGAAAGAATCCGTGAAATCGGAGTGGATTATGTATCCAGCGGCGCGCTGACACATTCCGCTCCTATCCTGGATATTTCCATGAAAAACCTTCACGCGGTTTAAGGAGGAGGGAGTTCATGAACACGTCGATGAGGAGAGAGGAAATCCTGAAGATACTCCGGAATTCGGAGACGCCTGTGGCGGCCAGAGAACTGGCCTCCCGGTTTGGCGTCAGCCGCCAGGTGATCGTGCAGGATATGGCGGTGATACGAGCTTCGGTACCGGGAATCCTTTCCACCACAAAAGGCTATACCATACAGCAGGAGAATACCTGTACAAGAGAGTTTAAGGTGCGCCATCGACAGGATCAGGCGGCGGAAGAGCTTAATTTGATCGTAGACTGCGGAGGACGTGTAAAGAATATCAGTATCAGCCACAGGGTTTACGGGAGAGTTTCCGCGGAAATGGATATCCGCTCCCGCCAGGATGTGAGAGAATTTACAGAAGCTCTCGCAAGCAGCCATTCTACAGTGCTGAGTACCGCTACCTCCGGATATCATTATCATCTGGTGGAGGCGTCCTCCATGGAACGGCTGGATCTGATCGGCAGTGAGCTGGAGAAGGCAGGCTTTCTGGCGCCGCTTCAGCCCTGGGAAAAAGAAAACGAAAAAGAAAAGGGGAGCAGATCATGACAGTAGCGGAAATTCAGGAGGAAATCCTCCGGATGAAAAAAGAACAGGATGTCTGTATCCTGGCACATGCGTACCAGGGACAGGAAATCCTGGAAATTGCGGACTATACAGGAGATTCCTACGGCCTCAGCGTACAGGCGGCTAAAAGCAGCGCAAAAGGGGTGATCATGTGCGGCGTACGTTTTATGGCGGAAACCTGCAAGATCCTGTGCCCGGGCAAGAAAGTGTGGCTGGCGAATCCCGAGGCAGGATGCCCCATGGCAGAACAGCTTTCCCTGGAAGAGCTGAGAAAGCTGAAAGAACAGTATCCCGGTTATGCGGCAGTAGCGTACATTAATACAACTTCGGAACTGAAAACAGAGTGCGATGTCTGCGTGACCTCCGCCTCCTCTGTCAAGATCTGCGGACAACTGGAAAACGACAGGATCCTGTTTATTCCGGACCCGAATCTGGGACGTTATACAGCAGAGAAGCTTCCGGAGAAAACATTTGTGTTTTATAACGGCGGATGTCCCAGACATCAGGAAGTTTCCTCAGCGGATGTAAAACGCGCGAGAGAACTTCATCCGGAAGCGCTTCTTCTGGTCCATCCGGAATGTTCCCCGGAGGTGGTAAAAGAGGCGGATTACGTTGGTTCTACTACAGGGATCATGGACTTCGCCCTCCGTTCCGATGCAGGAGAATTTATCATAGGCACAGAGAACAGCATTGTGGAGCATCTCCAGTTTGACTGTCCGGACAAACAGTTTTATCCTCTGTCCCCGTCTCTGACCTGCATGGATATGAAGCTTACGACTCTGATGGACGTATATCATTGTCTGAAAGGAAACGGCGGCGAAGAGATCCGTCTTTCTGATGAGATCATGGAAGGCGCGGGAAGATGCATCCGGCGTATGGTGGAACTGGGCGGCTGAAAAACAGCGCAGCCGGTGAGCAGAAGAAATGTAAAGAAGTAGAAAAAAAGACAGTCATTGAGGGTTTATGACTGTCTTTTTAATTATAAGCTTATAATTAAAAATGTTCTCTATCAGCCGATGCTGTTTACGGCTTTTGTTAAGCGGGAAACTTTTCTTGCACAGTTGTTCTTGTGATAAACACCCTTGGATGTTGCTTTGCTGATGGTTGCGATTGCATCAGTAAGAGCAGCCTGCGCAGCAGCCTTATCGTTATTCTGAACTGCAACTTCTACCTTTTTGATGGAAGTTTTCACAGCAGAACGGATAGATTTGTTTCTCGCAGCTTTAGTTCTGTTTACTAAAATTCTTTTCTTAGCAGATTTGATGTTAGCCAATGTAGCACACCTCCATTCACGAATATTTAATGGTACGTCACAGAAACAGACACGGGCGCTCCTGTGAACATGCTTATACATTTTAGTATACATATCTATGAATGTCAATACATAATTCCCATAAAAAATACAAAAAATACAGTCAAAAGGAAAACCGGAGGGTAAAATCATGTTGGGAAACGGCAGAATCAGGACGGATCTCGCTCTGGAGACGACAGAACGTTTTACAGAGGAGCATGTGGAAATTCGGGGAGTGGAGATCCGGGAGGACTATGACCAGGAAAAGGATATCCGGACTACTGTGGTAAAGATCACAACAGAGAACGGAGCGAAAGCCATGGGACGGCCCCAGGGGAATTATATTACAATAGAGGCCCCTGATCTTTCGGCTGCGGATGAGGGTTATCATAGAGAGATATCGGAAGAGATCGCGAAACATCTGAGAAGTCTGATCGATCTTGACCATGAAAAATCGATTCTGGTGGTAGGTTTGGGAAATCAGGCTGTCACCGCAGACTCCCTGGGTCCCCATGTGGTGAAAAATCTTCATATGACGCGGCACATTATCCGTGAATACGGACAAAAAAATCTGGGAAAGGAAGAAATGCACCGTACCAGCGGGATTATTCCGGGAGTAATGGCGCAGACGGGAATGGAGACATCGGAAATTGTCCAGGGAATCGTGGATGAGACGAAGCCGGATGTTGTTATCGCGGTGGACGCGCTGGCTGCGCGCAGCGTCAGAAGACTGAACAGGACAGTACAGATCACAGATACCGGAATCCATCCGGGATCCGGAGTGGGAAATCACCGGATCGGCCTTACAGAAGAGAATCTTCAGGTGAAGGTAATAGGAATCGGCGTTCCCACAGTAGTAGACGCGGCTACGATCGTCCACGATTCCATGGCCCATCTTCTGGACGCTTTGGAGGAGCAGGAACAAAAAGAATTTCTGGAAGAGATGATCCCGCCGAATCTTTACAGTATGTTCGTAACGCCGAAGGACGTGGATGAAACGGTAAAATATCTGAGTTTTACTATATCAGAGGGTCTGAACCTGGCTTTCGGAGAAGTATAATCGGAGAAATTCCGTCATAGGATACTTTGAAAGAGGTGATCCTGTGACAAGATTCCAGAAAGTGTTCTGCGTGATTTTGAGTCTGTGTTTCTTTGCGGTTCTGGCAATGGCGCCGGAATGGCTTTTTCTTGGCGGGAATATATACAGACAGCTTCCACTGTACCGCTTTCTGGAAGAAAAGGCCAGAAGTATGTCTCAAAGAGAAGATCCGGAAACCTATCAGCTTTTGGTGGAAAACAATACCCGGTATCTGGAAGAGCAGATCGAGGAGGAAAACCGGACTTCCAGCCAGGAGTGGACGGAAGAACAGGCGGAGACAGAGGACAGGCATGTTCAGGATACCGTGGGAGCAAAAGGCGAGGACGGACAGAGCGGGGGAAAGACCAAGGAGGAAAAAGGCGCGGAAGAGACAGAAAAAAAGGCTGAGGCAGAGGGTACGCCTGCGCCTCAGCCGACAGAGAATCCAGAAGAAAAGGCGGAACAGAGAGAGATGGGACAGAACCGGACCGAAGAGCAGAAGCCGGTTGAAACAGAGGATACCTCTGCCGCTCAGACTGCTGCCTCGGCGCTGCCCCATCCGGAAATCGATCTGGCGCCGGAGACGCTGGCGGACTATGATTATCTTCTGAATAATTTTTTTATTGTGGATCCTAAGACTTCCACCAGTGCGCAGCAGTTAAACGCCGCCGCTTTTCTGGCGGAGGATCTTACTTTGGAAAAAAATCAGGATACCCCGCAGATCCTGATCTATCACAGCCACTCTCAGGAAACTTTTGCGGATTCCCGGGAAGGACAGGTGGAGGATACGATTGTAGGAGTGGGAAATTATCTGACGCAGCTTCTGACAGAAAAATACGGGTATCAGGTGATCCACATAACGGAAACCTTTGATCTGGTGAATGGAGAACTGGACAGGAGCGCCGCCTATGATTATGCGAGACCGTATATTGAACAGGTCCTGGCGGAAAATCCTACGGTAGAAGTGGTGATAGATCTGCACCGGGACGGCGTGCCGGAAGACCGGCATCTCGTTACGGAGATCAATGGAAAACCTACGGCTCAGATCATGTTTTACAATGGATTGAGCTATACGGCCGACGGAGGGCAGGTAAGCTACCTTCCGAATCCCTACATACAGGATAACCTGGCTTTTTCCTTTCAGCTTGAGTACCAGGCGGCTCAATATTATCCGAAGCTTTACAGAGGAATCTATCTGGCGGCCCTCAGATATAATCTCCATCTGAAACCCCGGGCCCTGCTTCTGGAAGCCGGTGCCCAGACAAATACCGTACAGGAAGTCAAAAACGCCATGGAACCTTTCGCGGATATTCTGAACCGGGTGCTGACAGGAGACGGAGGGGGATCTCCGTAAAATGAAAAAATACTTGTAAATCTGAACGTATGTTTGTATAATGAAAACATCAGAAGCAGGCGCTGCCTATAAAACGCCTGTGATATCTGGACTTGCCGCCGTCAGGTGTGCTATAATGGGGCACGAATATTGAGACAGACGGTTTATTATTACATGGAGATAAAGAGGAGGAAAACCGCAAAGTGACAGATCAGAGTAAGATTCGTAATTTCTGTATTATTGCACATATTGATCATGGGAAGTCCACTTTGGCCGACCGAATTATAGAAAAGACAGGACTTTTGACAGAGAGAGAAATGCAGTCTCAGGTTCTGGACAACATGGAACTGGAGAGGGAGAGAGGGATCACCATCAAATCCCAGGCAGTCCGTATTGTATATAAAGCCAAAGACGGCGAAGAATATATTTTCAATCTGATAGATACGCCGGGGCATGTGGATTTCAACTATGAGGTGTCCAGAAGCCTGGCAGCCTGCGACGGCGCGATACTTGTAGTGGATGCGGCCCAGGGGATCGAGGCGCAGACACTGGCGAATGTATATCTGGCATTGGATCATGACCTGGATGTGCTTCCGGTGATCAATAAGATCGACCTTCCCAGCGCAGATCCCCAGCGGGTGATCAATGAGATAGAGGACGTGATCGGGCTGGAAGCTCAGGATGCTCCCCGGATCTCGGCCAAGACAGGTCAGAATGTGGACGAAGTGCTGGAGCAGATCGTGAAAAAGATTCCTGCGCCTAAGGGAGATGTGGAAGCTCCTTTGAAGGCTCTGATCTTTGATTCTGTCTATGATTCCTATAAGGGCGTCATCGTATTCTGCCGTCTGGTAGACGGACGGATAAGAAAAGGCACAAAAGTCAGGATGATGGCCACTGGGTTCACGGCGGAGGTTGTGGAGGCAGGATATTTCGGCGCAGGCCGTTTTATTCCCTGCGAAGAACTGACTGCGGGCATGGTGGGATATTTCACCGCCAGCATTAAAAACGTAAGAGACACCCGCGTGGGTGATACAGTTACGGAAGACGGAAGGCCCTGTGCCGAGGCGCTTCCCGGATACAAAAAGGTCCAGCCGATGGTTTACTGCGGGCTTTATCCTGCGGACGGAGCAAAATACGGAGACTTAAGAGACGCTCTTGAGAAGCTTCAGCTTAATGACGCTTCCTTATTTTATGAGCCGGAGACCTCCGTTGCCCTTGGATTTGGATTCCGCTGCGGTTTTCTGGGACTGCTTCATCTGGAGATCATCCAGGAACGTCTGGAAAGAGAATATAACCTGGATCTGGTGACCACGGCGCCCAGCGTTATTTACAAAGTGTATAAGACGAACGGGGAGGTTGTGGATCTTACCAATCCTACGAATCTGCCGGATCCCTCTGAAATTGACTATATGGAAGAACCCATGGTCAATGCGGAGATCATGGTAACTACGGAATATATAGGCGCGATCATGGAACTGTGCCAGGAGCGCCGCGGACAGTATATCGGCATGGATTATATGGAAGAAACAAGAGCGCTTCTGAAATATAAGCTTCCTCTGAACGAGATCATCTATGATTTCTTTGACGCCTTGAAATCAAGATCCAGAGGATATGCGTCTCTGGACTATGAACTCTGCGGATATGAGCGCAGCGAACTGGTGAAACTGGATATTCTGGTAAACAGAGAAGAGGTGGATGCCCTTTCCTTTATCGTCCACGCCGACACTGCTTACGAGAGAGGTCGGAAAATGTGCGAGAAGCTGAAAGAGGAGATTCCGAGACAGCTCTTTGAAATTCCTATCCAGGCGGCCATCGGCAGCAAGATCATTGCAAGAGAAACAGTGAAAGCAATGAGAAAAGACGTTCTCGCCAAGTGCTACGGCGGTGATATCACCCGTAAGAAGAAGCTGCTGGAAAAACAGAAAGAAGGCAAGAAGCGTATGCGCCAGATCGGAAACGTAGAAATTCCGCAGAAGGCGTTCATGAGCGTTCTGAAGCTGGACGACAAATAAGGGGCAGCGATATTTGATGTGCCGGGAAAAGGCATTTCCGCGGCCTGCGGAAGTATAAAAGACAAAGATGGTGGAAACGATGACGAATATAAGAAAATTAACTGCTGTGACTTTAGCTGTCCTGCTCTGTACAGCTCTGGCAGGCTGCGGCTGCGGGAAGAAAAAAACGGATCCCGCCTCAGAGCAGGTGCTGAAGATCAGCATTACTCCGGAACCTTCTCCGACGCCCGCCCCGGAAGAGATAGATCCGGAGGCAGTTGTCACAAATGGGAATCTTACCATGGTGAACAGTTATCTGGCGGAGGATACAGGTGAAGAACAGTAAAAAAATTCCCATGGAGCTGTATATCCATATTCCGTTCTGTGTGAAAAAATGCGAGTATTGTGATTTTCTCTCCGGACCGGCTGACGAGGAAAGAAAAAAGGCGTATATAGAAGCTCTTCTCTCTGAGATCAGAGGGATTCCTTCTCTGGAAAGAGACAGCAGAGAAGTGACGTCCGTATTTATCGGCGGGGGAACTCCTTCGCTTATAGAAGGATCTGAGATAGAGAGGATCCTGGAAACTCTTCGGATGCTTTTTTCTTTCGCCCCTGATGCGGAGACCTCAATAGAGGCAAACCCCGGCACGCTTACTGCGGAAAAACTGGAAACATACCGGAAAGCCGGAATAGGAAGGCTCAGTCTCGGCCTACAGTCCACAGAAGACAGGATACTCCGGACGCTTGGACGGATACATACCTGGCAGGATTTTCTGGAAAGCTACCGGAAGGCGCGGCAGGCAGGATTTGAAAATATCAATGTGGATCTGATGTCCGCTGTGCCCGGCCAGACTTATAAGGACTGGATCAGCAGTCTGCGGACAGTCGCTGAGCTGAGTCCGGAGCATATTTCCGCCTACAGTCTGATCATTGAACCGGGAACGCCTTTTGCCGGAAGAAAACTGGATCTTCCGGATGAGGACACAGAATACCGGATGTATGAAGATACGGCATCGGTATTGGAAGAATACGGATACGAACAATATGAAATTTCAAATTACGCCCGTAAAGGATATGCCTGCCGTCATAATATCGGATACTGGATAGGGACGGACTATCTGGGGATCGGTCTTGGAGCGTCTTCGCTTTTTGCGGGAAGGCGCTTTTGCAATACAGACAGTATGGAGCAATACCTGAAATACAGCTCCGTCCCCGAAAAAATCCGCAAAGATACAGTTGTGCTTACGAAAAAAGAGCAGGAAGAGGAATTTATGTTTCTGGGACTGAGAATGACAGAAGGCGTTTCCGAAAAAAAATTCCGACTCCGGTTCGGAATCCCTATGGAGCAGATTTATGGAGAGGTGCTGGAAAAATACAAAAATATGGGTTTTCTGGAGAAAAAAGACGATTTCTGGAGATTTACGCGGAAAGGGATCCATGTAAGCAACCATATTCTGGCGGATTTTCTTCAGGACTGAGGCAGCATATTTTCCGGCGGGGCGAGAAAAATACAGATAAACAGCAGGGCAGCCTGCCGGCGTGATATATACAGAAAAGCAGGAGGAAAAAATGACGGAACATACATCGAACAGGAAGTTTATTAAAATACGCGGCGCAAATGTAAATAACCTGAAAAATCTTAGTGTGGATATTCCAAGAGATCAGTTTGTAGTGCTGACAGGAGTCAGCGGCTCCGGCAAATCCTCTCTGGCTTTCGACACGATTTACGCGGAGGGGCAGAGAAGATACATGGAATCCCTGTCCTCTTACGCAAGGCAGTTTTTGGGACAAATGGAAAAACCGGACGTGGAAATGATCGAAGGGCTTCCTCCGGCGATCTCTATTGACCAGAAATCGACCAACCGGAATCCAAGATCCACAGTGGGAACGGTAACAGAAATTTATGATTATTTTCGTCTTCTCTATGCCAGGATCGGTATTCCGCACTGCCCGAAATGCGGCAAAGAGATCAAAAAGCAGACGGTAGACCAGATGGTGGATCACATTATGGAGCTTCCGGAGCGCACAAGAATACAGCTTCTGGCTCCTGTTGTACGGGGACGGAAGGGAACCCACGCCAAACTTCTCGACCAGGCGAAGAGAAGCGGCTATGTGCGCGTACAGATTGACGGAAGCCTCTATGAGCTGTCCGAGGAGATCAAGCTGGATAAGAACATTAAACACAATATTGAAATTATCGTGGACCGCCTTGTTGTGAAGCCGGGGATTGAAAAGAGACTGTCTGATTCCATAGAAACAGTGCTGGAGCTGTCAGACGGTCTTTTGATGGTAGATACCATGGACGGCAATATCATGACTTTCAGTCAGAGCTTTTCCTGTCCGGACTGCCAGATCAGCATTGATGAGATCGAACCTAGGAGTTTTTCTTTTAATAATCCTTTCGGAGCCTGCCCTGACTGTTTCGGTCTGGGGTACAAAATGGAATTTGACGAGGATCTGATGATACCGGATAAATCCTTAAGCATTCTCCAGGGCGCCATTACGGTTATGGGATGGCAGTCCTGCACAGATAAGGGAAGCTTTACCCGGGCGATCCTGGATGCTCTGGCAAAGGAATATCATTTCAGCCTGGATACCCCGTTTCAGGATTATCCTCAGGAGATCAAAGATATTCTGATCCATGGAACAAACGGTCATTCTGTGAAGGTATATTATAAAGGCCAGAGGGGCGAGGGCGTCTATGACGTAGCTTTTCCCGGTCTGATCAAAAACGTGGAGCAGAGGTACAGAGAGACAGGGTCCGACGCTATGAAGCAGGAATATGAGACGTTTATGCGTATCACCCCCTGTAAGACATGCAAAGGACAGAGACTGAAAAAGGAATCTCTGGCAGTTACCGTAGGCGGAAAAAATATTTATGAACTGACGGCTCTTTCTATTGAAAAACTGAAAATCTTTATGGATGAGCTGAAACTGACAGAACAGCAGGAGCTGATAGGAAAGCAGATTTTGAAGGAAATCCGGGCGAGAGTAGGGTTTCTGGCGGAAGTGGGACTGGATTATCTGTCCCTGGGACGGGCTACTTCTACGCTTTCCGGAGGCGAGGCGCAGAGGATCCGTCTGGCTACCCAGATCGGATCCGGCCTTGTGGGTGTGGCTTATATTCTGGACGAACCAAGTATCGGTCTGCATCAGAGAGATAACGACAAGCTTCTGAGAGCTCTGATGCGTCTCAGGGATCTGGGGAACAGCCTTATTGTGGTGGAGCATGACGAGGATACCATGCGGGCTGCGGACTGCGTAGTGGATATCGGACCCGGAGCAGGAGAACACGGCGGAGAACTGGTCGCCATCGGAACGGCGGAGGATCTGATGAAAAATGACAGGTCCGTTACAGGAGCCTATCTGAGCGGAAAACTGAAAATTCCGGTTCCGGAAACGCGGAAAGAGCCCACGGGATGGATCCATATCAAAGGAGCTGCGGAAAACAATCTGAAACAGGTGAACGTGGATATCCCTCTGGGAGTGATGACCTGCGTTACAGGAGTCAGCGGCTCCGGAAAAAGTTCCCTGATCAACGAAGTCCTTTACAAGACTCTTGCCAGAGATCTGAACAGAGCAAGGACAATCCCGGGAAAACATAAGGAAATCCTTGGAACGGAGCAGTTGGACAAGGTGATCAGTATTGACCAGTCGCCTATCGGAAGAACGCCCCGGTCAAATCCTGCCACCTATACAGGCGTATTTGACCAGATACGGGAACTGTTCGCGTCTACAGCAGACGCAAAAGCAAGGGGCTACAAAAAGGGACGTTTCAGCTTCAATGTAAAGGGAGGCCGGTGCGAAGCCTGCAGCGGAGACGGAATTATCAAGATTGAGATGCATTTCCTTTCTGATGTATATGTGCCTTGCGAGGTCTGCAAGGGAAAGCGCTACAACCGGGAAACCCTGGAGGTAAAATATAAGGACAAAAATATTTATGATGTCCTGAACATGACGGTGGAAGAAGCGATGGGATTTTTTGAAAATATCCCGTCTATCCGCAAAAAGATCGAAACTTTGTATGACGTGGGGCTTTCCTATATCCGTCTGGGCCAGCCCTCCACAGAACTTTCCGGCGGCGAAGCCCAGAGAATCAAGCTTGCCACTGAGCTGAGCCGTAGGAGCACCGGAAAAACCATCTATATCCTGGACGAGCCTACAACGGGCCTTCATTTTGCGGATGTCCATAAGCTGGTAGATATTCTCCGGAGGCTTACGGACGGCGGAAATACAGTGGTGGTCATCGAACATAATCTTGATGTGATCAAAACTGCGGACTATATTATCGACATGGGTCCGGAAGGCGGCGACCGCGGAGGAACAGTGATCGCCGCAGGAACGCCGGAACAGATCGCCCGCGTTCCGGAATCTTATACTGGACAATACGTTGCGAAATATTTAAGATAAAAGAAAAACAGTGGAAAGGAGCCTTATATGCCGGCAAGTGATATCGGAATCGATCTTGGTACCAAAAACAGTCTGGTCTACTCTACGGGGAAAGGTCTTGTGCTTAAGGAACCGTCTGTTGTGGTTTATGATAAAGATACAGAAAAAATAAAGGCGATCGGAGAAGAAGCCCGTCAGATGGCCGGCCATATCACTTCTAATATGGAAATGATCCGGCCGATCCGCCAGGGAGCCATTGCGGATTTTATTGTCATGGAAAAAATGCTGAAATATTTTATTTCCAAAGCCATGGGCAGGAGAGCGTTCCGGAAACCGCGGATCAGTATCTGCGTGCCAAGCGGAAGTACGGAGATCGAACGCCGGGCAGTGGAAGAGGCCACCTATCAGGCTGGCGCAAGGGAGGTTTTTCTGGTGGAGGAACCGATTGCCGCCGCTATTGGCTCCGGTGTGGATATCACGAAGCCTTTTGGCAATCTGATCGTGGACATCGGCGGAGGAACAACGGATACGGCCGTACTTTCTCTGGGAGGAGTTGTTGTTTCTTCTTCGATCAAGGTGGCAGGAGACACTTTCGATCAGGCGATCATGAACTATGTAAGAAGAAACCACAGTCTTTTCATCGGTGAGGATGCTGCGGAAAACATCAAGATCCGGATCGGAACCGCGGTGGAGGAATCCACTCCTCAGGTGATGGAAGTGAAAGGAAGAAATGTGATTACAGGACTTCCCAAGAAGGTAAAGCTTACGTCAGAGGAAATCAGGGTGGCTTTAAAGGACGCTACGGGGCAGATCGTGGACGCTGTTCACGGAGTTCTGGAAAAGACGCCGCCGGAACTTGCGGCGGATATTGTGGACAGGGGGATTGTTCTGGCCGGAGGAGGCGCTCTACTTCGGGGAATGGATACGCTGATCGAACAGAAAACAGGCGTCAGTACGCTGACAGTTCAGAATGCAATGAGCGTGGTGGCGGTAGGAACAGGAAAATATGCAGAGGTCATGGCCAAGATGGAAGAATAGGCAGTGAAGTACGGGAAGAGGCAGCGTATAAATGGCAGATGTATGGGAAAAGGTGAACAGGGCGCCGGCCAGACAGGAGGAAGTTATGAGTGAATGTGTGAGCGGGTACATCGACCATATTATTTTCAGAAATGAGGAAAACGGCTATACTGTCCTTTCTTTAAAGGGAGTAAAGGATGAAGAGGAGCTTACCTGCGTGGGAACCTTTCCTGTCATCACACAGGGAGCGTCCATAGAAGCTCAGGGAAACTACACCCGCCATCCGGTATACGGAAAACAGTTCCAGATCACTGAATTTGCCGAGAAGATGCCGGAGGATGCTCTGGCGATGGAAAGATATCTTGGCTCCGGCGCCATAAAAGGGATCGGAGCGGCTCTTGCGGGACGCATTGTGCGGCGGTTCGGAGCGGATACGCTGAGGATCGTGGAAGAAGAGCCGGAACGGCTGGCAGAGATCAAGGGGATCAGTGAGAAAAAAGCAAGAGAGATCGCAGCGCAGATAGAGGAAAAGGCCGATATGAGAAAGGCCATGATGTTTCTCCAGAAATACGGGATTTCGCTGAATCTGGGAGCTAAAATATATCAGAAGTACGGCGATTCTGTATATGGAGTGCTTCAGGAAAATCCCTACCGTCTGGCGGACGATATCAGCGGCGTGGGATTCCGGATCGCCGACGAGATCGCCGGCAGGATCGGGATACATATGGATTCAGATTACAGAATCCGCAGCGGAATGATGTATACTTTACAGCAGGCAGCGGGAGAGGGACATGTTTATCTTCCGAAAGAGGAGCTTTTTCACCGGGCTTCAGAGCTTTTGGGCGTAGATGAATCCTATATGGAAAAACATCTTATGGATCTTTCCATGGATAGGAAAGTAGTCCAGAAGGAAGAAAACGGGAGCGTCCTGGTATATCCCAGCCGCTATTATTACCTGGAACTGAATACCGCCCGTATGTTGAAGGAACTGAACGTACTTTGCCCGGAAGACGAAAAGATGGTCCAGAGAAGAATCGCGCAGATAGAGAAAGAAACAGGGACTGTTCTGGACGAGATGCAGAAAAAGGCTGTGACAGAAGCGGCATCTCACGGACTCTTTATCCTTACAGGAGGCCCGGGAACAGGAAAAACCACAACGATCAACGCGATCATCCGTTTTTTTGAAGGAGAGGGCGTCGAGCTGAGACTGGCGGCCCCTACCGGAAGAGCGGCAAAGAGAATGACGGAAGCCACCGGGTATGAAGCCCAGACGATCCACCGTCTTCTGGAACTGAGCGGTCTGCCGGAAGAAGGAAGAGACGACAGGGACGTACATTTTGAGAGAAACTCGGAAAACCCGCTGGAAGCGGATGTGATCATTATTGATGAAATGTCTATGGTAGACATTCATCTGATGCATTCCCTTCTTCTGGCGGTAACGGCGGGAACCCGCCTGATCCTTGTGGGGGATGAAAACCAGCTTCCCAGTGTAGGACCGGGAAATGTTCTCAGGGACATTATCCGGAGCGGGATTTTTCCTGTGGTGGAGCTGAAAAAGATCTTCCGCCAGGCTTCAGAAAGCGATATTGTTGTAAATGCCCACAAGATCAACCGGGGAGAACAGGTGGTGCTGGACAACAAAAGCAGAGATTTCTTCTTCCTGAAACGGCAGAATGCGGACGTGATCATCCGGGTCCTGATCGCATTGATCCAGGAAAAACTTCCTCCTTATGTGGAGGCGAAGCCATTTGACATCCAGGTGCTGACGCCTATGCGAAAAGGGCTTCTGGGGGTGGAACGTCTCAATCAGATCCTGCAGCGTTATCTGAACCCGCCTGATCCGTCCAAAAAAGAAAAGGAATATGGACAGGGGCTGTTCCGCGAAGGCGACAAGATCATGCAGGTGAAAAACAACTATCAGCTTGAATGGGAGATCCGCGGAAAATACGGGATCCCAGTGGATAAAGGAGTAGGAGTGTTCAACGGCGACACCGGGATCCTGAAATCTATCAATGAGTTTGCCGAAACTGCGGAAGTGGAATTTGAAGACGGGCGGTGGGCGGAATATTCTTTTAAACAGATGGAAGAGCTTGAACTTGCCTATGCGGTAACGATACATAAGTCGCAGGGTTCGGAATATCCTGCGGTGGTCATGCCGCTTTTGTCGGGACCGAGGATGCTCCTGAACCGGAATCTTCTGTACACTGCAGTGACACGGGCCAGGAAATGCGTTACAATAGTGGGAAGTGAGGAAACTTTCCGGGAAATGATCAGAAATGAAAAACAGCAGATGCGTTACAGCTCTCTTGACATAAGGCTCCGGGAAGTGACAGAATAACCTGCCTTCCGTATATCCGGAGAGAAAAGCGTCTGCAGGGCAGGCTTTCATCGGGGAGAAAGGAAGTCGTTTGGAAAAAAATAAAAAAACGCCGGAAGTTCTCAAGACAGCGCTGAATATTCTTTATCCCAGGCGCTGTCCGGTATGCCACCGGATACTGCGGGATCAGAAAACTCTGATCTGCCCGGAATGTGAAGGCGTATTCCAGCCTATAACAGAGGACTACTGCCTGAAGTGCGGAAGTCCGGTAAAGCCGGAAGAGGAGTACTGCCGGGAATGCGCAGAACGGAGAAGGAGCTTTGACGAAGGCAGAGGAATCTTTCTCTACGACCAGAAAATGAAAAAATCTCTGATCCGGTATAAATATTACGGCTGCAGAGAGTATGCGGATTACTACGCCCTTTCCATGTACCGCTATGGCCGCAGGAATATTCTGAGATGGAAGCCGGACGTTATCATACCCGTTCCTCTTCACCGGCGGAAACTGCGGATGAGAGGATTCAATCAGGCGGGATTTCTGGCGGAAAGACTGGGGATGCTTCTGGATATACCAGTATCGGAAAGCGCGCTGCGAAAAATCCGGGGCACACGTTCCCAGAAAAAGCTGGATGCCGCGGAGAGAAGGAAAAATCTGCGGCAGGCTTTTCAGGCGGAGAGAAGACTGGATGGTCTGACGGTTTTGCTGGTAGACGATGTTTATACCACAGGAAGCACTGTGGAATCCGCAGCGGCATGTCTGAAAGAAGCCGGCGCGGAAAAGGTATGCTTTCTCACTCTGTGCATGGGACGTATATGAGAGAAAGCGGAAAAAACACTTTTCATAGGTAATAAGATATGTTACAATAAATCCATATGAAAATTTGATAATCGACTGGAACACGGGAGAATAGCGGCGTTTTCAGTCGCCTTTTAACTTTATGGATCATATTCAGAAATAAAGAGTTGTACAAGGAGTTTGGCATGATCAATGAAGAAAAAGTGAAGATAATGACAAAAATCGCCATGTACGAGCAGGGAGAAGGCAAAAAGTATCTTCCGATCAGCAAATATTACAGAAGCGATTATATTGGTCTGGCACTGATAAAGAACTTCTTTCTCGTAACGCTTGGATATCTGCTGGTGATCGCCGCAGTGGCGGCGTATTTTGGAGAGTATCTTATGGAAAATATTCATAAGATGAACCTTGTTGCCATGGGAATATATATTGTTGTCGGTTATGTGGCGGCGCTGGTGCTATATTCTGTTCTCACCTATATTCAGTATTCAGTGAAGTATTACCAGGCAAAGAAAAGCGTAAGAAAGTATTACGGTGAGCTTACAGAGCTGAGTAAAATGTATGGTCGGGAAGAAAAAAGATCCTCGGGAAGAGGAACATCAGGAGGACATCGGAAATGACGGCATTACTGGAATTTAAGCAGAAGTTAAAGGGACTGTACGGGAAATACGAAATGTATCTGCAGCCTCTTATGAAATTTGTTCTTGCTCTTGTATATTTTATCTGGATCAATTCCAACATGGGCTATATGCGGGCGCTGGACAATGTGTTTGTAGTTCTTATCCTGTCTTTGATTTGTTCCATCCTTCCTTCCGGAATGATGATCTTTGCCGGCTTTGTTATGATGGTGGCCCACTGCTATGCGCTTGGGATTGAAGTCGCCGGCTTTATGCTGGTTCTGATCCTGTTCATGATGATCCTGTTTCTGCGGTTCAGTACAGGAAAAAATATAGTTCTGGTACTTACGCCTCTGGCATGCGCTTTTGATCTGCCGGTGCTGCTTCCTATCGGGTGCGGACTGCTGAGCAGCGCGCTTTCCGCTCTTCCGGCAGCAGGCGGAGTGATCATTTTTTACTTTGTAAGATTTATCAGATCCCAGTCTCAGATTCTCCAGAATCCGGATACAGAGATTTTTGACCGGCTGACGCTGCTGTCAAACGGTCTGATGTCCAATGGAGAAATGTGGATCACGCTCATTGCGTTTGTGGCAGTGGTTATTGCGGTGAATCTGATCAGAACGAGGATGTTTGATTATGCGTGGAGAATCGCCATCGTAGCGGGCGGCGTCATTTATGTAGTGATCATGCTGGTGGGAAGCATTTCTTTCGGCGTATCCATTTCCCTGGTCTCCCTGATCGTGTTTACCGTGATCGCAGTGCTGATCGGAATTGTGGTAGAATTCTTTGCGTTTGGCGGAGATTATACAAGAACGGAGCGTCTGGAATACGAAGACGATGATTACTATTATTTTGTGAAGGCTGTGCCGAAGGCTCTTGTAACGACTTCAGAACGCAATATCAAAAAAATCAACGGAGAACCTTCAAAAGAGAACCGCAGGCAGGAACGGGTCGTGAATTATTCCGAACCTCTGTTTGAGGGAGAAACTCTTCCGAAGAAAAAGAAAGGACAGACAGAACAGCCGGACGATGTGCCGGTGATCAAAAAAACAGATATAGATGACGTTGACTTTGAGAAAAAGCTGGAGGAGTCTCTTAAAGATCTGTAACGCGGAAAGCCATCATAAGGAGAAGAAGAGATATGCATAACATCGCGCAAATATTAGACAGATATCTTTCGCATATTAATCTGCCCTCTGTCAATATTATTGATGTAATCGAAATTATACTGATATCCTTTTTCGTATATCAGTTTATGGTGTGGATCAAGTATACCCGCGCCTATACGCTTCTGAAAGGTCTGCTGATCATCGGCGCCTTCCTTTTGATTGCCTATATTTTTAAAATGAATACGATTCTCTGGATCGTATCGAATCTTGCAGGCGCGCTGATCACAGCGGTAGTGGTGATCTTCCAGCCGGAACTGCGCAAGATCGTGGAACAACTGGGACAGAAAAGGATCATGTCTGCAATAATTCCCTTCGATACGGGAAAGGAAGTAAAAGAAAGATTTACGGATAAGACAGTTAATGAGCTGATCAGAGCCTGCTTTGACATGGGAGAAGTAAAAACAGGCGCGCTGATCGTGATCGAACAGGAGATACGCCTGGATGAATACATCCGGACCGGCATCAATCTTGACGCGATCCTGACCAGTCAGCTTCTTATCAATATTTTTGAACATAACACTCCGCTCCACGACGGCGCGGTGATCGTGAGAGGCAACAGGGTTGTCTCCGCAACCTGTTACCTGCCCCTTTCAGATAATATGGAGCTGAGCAAACAGCTTGGGACAAGACACAGGGCAGGCGTAGGGATCAGCGAAGTTTCTGATTCTGTGACGATTATCGTTTCGGAAGAAACAGGTCAGGTGTCCGTAGCTCAGGAGGGAAAACTGACAAGAGATCTGAACAGTTCTGAGCTGAGAGAAATTCTGGAAAAAGCCCAGAACAAGAAAGTAGTAGATAACAGCAAACTGAGACAGCTTTTAAAGGGGAGGGTGAAGCATGAAGGAAAAACTGATGAATAATATCCTTCTGAAGATCCTGTCTCTGATGATCGCTTTTTTTGTATGGCTGATCGTAGTAAATGCAGATAACCCGATCATGACAAAATCCTTTGTGATTTCGGATGTACAGCTTCTGAATGAGGCATATATCGACGCGGACGGAAAAATGTGCATGCAGGACGACGAGCAGCAGCCGATCCGTGTGACAATACGGGCGGAGAGGAAGATCCTGGACGGTATTTCCACATCGGATATCCGTGCGGTTGCAGATCTGCAGCAGGCGGTAAGTCTTAATACGGATCCGGTCATGGTGCCGATCACAGCTTTATGCGACGGTGTTTCGCCGGAAAATATCCAGGTATCGCCTCAGAATCTGAGCCTTCATGTGGAGGACAAAGATACCCAGGAGTTTGTTGTAAACGTTACAACAAATAATACCAGACCGGATAAAGCTTATGAAGTGGGAACCCTGACTTCAAGTCCGGAGAAAATCAAGATTACAGGACCGATCTCTCTGATTAATAAAATAGATAAGGTGAATGCTGCAATAGATGTTACCGATGCAGTTCAGGACGTGACAGAAGAAACAGATGTAACAGTTATTGACAAAAACGGCGAGCCTTTTTCCGATTCTGACATGAGCTATTTGAACGTATCAAAGGTTACTGTAACGGCAAGACTGTGGAAGGTGCGTTCAGACGTGCGCATCAGCGCCGAGTACTCCGGAACGCCCGGAGACGGTTATGTGGCTGAAAGCGTGACCACAACTCCAAACGTTATCAGCGTGGCGGGAAGTTCAGCAGCGCTGGATGCACTGGAAGAACAGAATAATACGATCTGGATACCGTCAGACGCCGTTGACATTTCCGGAAAAACATCAGATTATGAAGAAAAGGTAAATATTTCCGATTATCTTCCGGAAGGCCTGAAGCTGACGGCAGATTCCAGTGAAGATCTGTTTATCCGTGTAAATATTCTTCCGGAGGGAAGTACTGTATGTGAAGTGCCTACCAAGAATATTACAGTAGAAAACGCGCCGGATCAGATGCAGGTTGCGTTTGATACGGCTATGATAGAGGTTCGTGTAAAGAAGACAAGTGAAGATCTGGCAGACCTTAAGGAAAGTGATATCAAAGCCTCCATTGATCTGGACGGAAAGGAAGAGGGCAGTTATGAGCTGCCGGTAGACATCAGCCTTCCCAAAGGGTATGAACTGGTAGACGAGATTACCACAGGAGTGGAAGTTTCCAGAATCTCCACTGCAGAAGAAAACAGTTAAAGAGGAGAGAAAAACATGGTCAGTCAGAAGATTACCATAATAAATCCGTCGGGACTTCATCTGCGGCCTGCGGGGAACTTGTGCAATGAGGCTTTGAAATATAAGTCGCTGATCACTTTTTCCTTTGACGGCGGTACCGCCAATGCGAAAAGCGTTTTAAGTGTACTGGGAGCCTGCGTGAAGTGCGGAGATGAGATTGAGCTGGTCTGCGAAGGTGCAGACGAGCAGGAAGCGATGAAAGCTTTGGTCGATGCTATCAGCAGCGGCCTTGGTGAATAAAGAAACATAAAGAAATATAAAGAAACATGTAAAGGGACAAGGAGGAAGCGAGTTGAAAAAAAGAATTGTGGCAGTTCTGTTAAGCCTTACGTTAAGTTCGGCTATGCTGGCGGAAGCCGGCGCGGCTGCACTGCCTGATGTATCAGCGGAAACTCAAAGTTCTGATATGTTTACATCAGACACAGTTGTGGATGCCGGAGCAGGCGCAGAGGTTGGTACAGATACAAATGAAGGAACAGATACCGATATATCCGTGGATACCGGAACTGATGACGGAACAGGCTCAGGCGGAGAATCCGGAGATATAGTGGATGGCGGAGATCTAGGCGACGGCTCAGATATATCAACAGATGACACTGTTACTACGCCGACGCCGGATGCGCCGGGATCCTCAGAAGACACAGAGGAAAATAACGGAACTTCCGGGGATATTGTGACAGATGATCCGATCACGGTTATACCAGAAGCGACAGTAACGCCGGCACCGGATGCGTCCAACGGACTGGTGACCCCTGAGGCAACACCGACTGTTACCCCCACGCCGGCGGTTCAGGTGATGTCCGAAGCGCTGGAGACAGCGGCGGCACTGTATAAGAATGAAGAAGAGAATAAACTAAATTACAACCGTTGGAAATATGATGAGAAACAGGGAAAATGGAAACTGGAAAAGCTTCCGAAGGTACAGGCAGCGGCAGCGAATGCGGCTGTATCTCCCCAGGCTGTGACCGCAGAGGTTCAGACAACTGACGAAACAGCGGCACAGGAGTTTACAGTTGAGGACAATACAGCCCCGGAAACTGCAGATACAACAGTACAGGCAGCAGAGGCTCCAGAGGCGGCAGTTCCAGAGACGCAGAGTGAGGGAACTGTGTCGGAAGTGGAAGTCCAGACTGTACAGGCGCAGGAGACTGCTGTTACAGGAACTGCGGTTGCGGCAGCAGCTACGGCTCCGGAATATTATACATCCAAAGATGGTATTGTAAAGATTACTACTCTCGATGCAAACGGTAATGCAATCATGACAGGAGAGTACGCATTCGATTCCAACGGATATCTGCTTACAGGACGGCAGAAAGTAAATGGGGCGGAATATTATTTCCTTCCTGCGGACAAGGCTGCTGTTACGAACAAGAACACACCGGCTGGAAATAAGGTGACGCCTTACAGTTCCAAGATGGGACAGAAGCAGGTGAATGTAAAATGGCTTTGGGACGGCGGCGCTTTCCACAATTATGGCAGTGACGGACGTGCAGAGAATATTGCGCCGAATAAGATCTATAAAATCGGTGCAGATTCTTATTATCTTCTTTCAGGCGGTAAACCATTTGTAGGACAAAAATATATTAAAGAGTCAGGGAAAACTCAGTTATACTATTTTGCTGCTGCATCAAATTCTTCCGATATTCCCGGAAAAATGCAGAAGAACAAATGGATCAGTCGTGTAAATAAAGGAAAGACTCAGTGGCTGTATTTTGGAAGTAACGGGCGTTATGTGAAAAAAGGCTGCGGCGCTTACAAGCTGATCCCGTCAAGAGATATCCTTTATGTGCTGGATAAGAACGGATATCTTGTAAAGAATAAAGTTGTCAAAGGCGCCAATGGATATTACTATATGTCCAATAAATACGGACATGCTTACAGAAATAAACTTGTAAAATACGGAAAATACAGATATTATTTCGTAAGCGACGGACGGCGTGCCACCTATAGAAACCGCTGGGTTCGTCTTCCTGGCGCCGGAAACCGTTATTACTATTTCGGCAGCGTCAGAGGAAGAATCCAGGAAAAACGCGGATTCCAGAAAATTACCATCGGCGGTAAGTTTATCGGATGGTTCTACTTCTCCAAAGCAGGAAATCATTACATCGATTACTTCTCAGGCGGAAGATATTTCCTTCCTGACGGACGTATGGCCAGCGGCGTTTGCAGAGTAGACGGACGCTATTACTTCTTTGAACGTTCTTCACGCAACGTATGCCGCGGAAAGATGTATAAAGGCACCTGGATCAAATATGGCGGCAAATACTATTATGCGGCAAGCAACGGCAATCTGGCGACTAACGGATGGAGAACGATCCGCGGCAGCTATTATTACTTTAAGTCTCTCAAAGCAGTAACAAATACAAATATTAAGAGGGGCAATGTATACGGACGTCTGGATAGCAGGGGCAGATTTGTAACAGGAATGATGGTTGCAAACGCTGCAAAGAATAAAGTACGCTATATGGATCCGACTACCGGAAGATTCCTGAAAAATACTTCAAAAGTGATCGACGGCAAGCTGTACTACTTTGACAGCAACGGCTACAGAAGAACAGACCTGACGAGCATTTACAAGGGACCGTATTACCTGGAAGTTGACCGTGTCAACGGTGTTATGACTGTATACACAAACAGCAGAAAGACTGTTCCGGTGAAGACAATCCGTGTTTCCGTAGGACTTCCGGCTACACCAACAAAAACAGGTAAATTCAAGCTTACACGTGCGGGACGCTGGCAGCTTCTGATGGGACCGTCCTGGGGTCAGTATGCAAGCCATGTAACAGGAGGAATTTATATCCATTCTGTGGCAAGCGGCCTTATGAATGCAAACAACCTTCCGGCAGACGAGTATATGAAGCTTGGAAGCCCGGCTTCCCATGGCTGTATACGCTGCTGTGTGGCGGACGCAAAATGGGTATATGAGAACTGCAATGGCGCATGGATTTATATCTTTGATGGTACTTATCAGTCAGAAGAATGCTTTAAGGGACCGTTGGGAAGAAACCCCATTACTCCATTGAGAGGAAGCGGAACCTTTGATCCCACAGACCCGATCTATAATTAAAAACCAAAAATAAAAAACGCTCTCCCCAAGGGGAGGGCGTTTCTCAGGAGGAAAAAATATGAGAACATACCTGGTGACAGGCGGCGCAGGATTTATCGGATCCAATTACATTCACTACATGTTTCAGAAATATGACAACGAGATCCGCATTATTAATGTGGACAAACTGACTTACGCAGGAAATCTGGAAAACCTCAGGGACATTGAGGACAGAGAGAATTATACCTTTATCAGGGCGGATATCTGCGACAGTGAAGCCATCATGAAGATCTTTGATGAAAACGACATTGACCGGGTGGTTCATTTCGCAGCGGAGAGTCATGTGGACAGAAGTATCCGGAATCCGGAGGTCTTCGTAAAAACGAATGTTCTCGGAACTCTGGTAATGCTGAATGCGGCGAAGTCTGCCTGGGAGCTGCCGGACGGAAGCTTTAAACCGGACAAGAAGTTCCTTCACGTCTCCACAGATGAGGTTTACGGCTCCCTGGACGATGAGGGCGGTTATTTCTATGAGACGACTCCCTATGATCCTCACAGCCCTTATTCCGCAAGCAAGGCGTCTTCTGATATGCTGGTGAAATCTTATATGGACACTTACAAATTCCCGGCAAATATTACGAACTGCAGCAACAATTACGGACCATACCAGTTCCCGGAAAAGCTGATCCCTCTGATCATAAATAATGCTCTTCATGGAAAGAAGCTTCCGGTATACGGAGACGGCAAAAATGTCCGTGACTGGCTGTATGTTATGGATCACGCCAAAGGAATCGATATGGTGCAGGAAAAGGGAAGACTTTTTGAAACCTATAATATCGGCGGCCACAATGAGAAGCAGAATATCCAGATCATTCATATTATTCTGGATACACTGAAGGAGATGCTCCCTGAGAGCGATCCCCGCAGAGCCCTTATCAGCGACGATCTGATCACCTATGTAGAGGACAGAAAAGGTCATGACCGCCGTTACGCCATCGCTCCGGACAAGATCAAAGAAGAAGTAGGCTGGTATCCCGAAACCTGCTTTGAAGACGGAATCCGCCTGACGATCCAGTGGTTTTTCGAGCATGAAGACTGGATGAAAAATGTAACAAGCGGGGATTACCAGAAATATTATGACGAGATGTACAAGACAAAATAAAAGGCTCCGATAGAGTTTCTAGGAGAAAGAGGTGCTGCAGGCGTTCGGATCCGTTCGGACATCTGCGGCATTTCTTCTTTAACACAGCGGGAAAGAGGTAATGCCCAAGGGCATACCTGTATGCTGAAAAACCACAGCGGGAAAGAGGTAATATGAAAAGTATTGTGATTATAGGGGCCAACGATTTTCAACGGCCTCTGATACAGAAAGCGAAGGCCATGGGTTATATAACTCATGTATTTGCCTGGAGAGAAGGCGCCACAGGCGCCCAGGATGCGGATTATTTTTATGAGATCAGCATTACAGAAAAGGAGAAGATACTGGAAATCTGCCGGAAGATCCAGCCGGACGCAGTAGCTACTATCGGTTCGGATCTTGCCAATATTACGGTACAGTATCTTGCGGAAAATCTGGGACTTCCGGGGAACAGCCGTGAGTGTATCGTAAATTCTACGAACAAATACGCTATGCGGAGCGCGTTCCGAAAAGCGGGAATACCGGTACCGGACTACTGGCTTGTCTCAGAGGGAGAGGAAATTTTTCCAAAGCGTTTTCCAGTGATCGTAAAGCCTACGGACCGTTCCGGAAGCAGAGCCATTACAAAGGCGGAATCCCAGGAAGAACTGGGTGAAGCGATACGAAGAGCAGCGGAGCAGTCTTTTGAAAAGAAAGCGATTGTGGAGGAATATATTCAGGGGGCGGAGTACAGTGTGGAGACTATCAGTTACCAAGGCCGCCATACCTGTCTCGCCATAACGAAAAAGTTCACAACAGGAAGTCCCCATTATATTGAAACAGGGCATCTTCAGCCGGCTCCTCTGACGGAAGAAATGCAGGAAAGAGTAAAAAAGACAGTTTTCCAGGCCCTGGATGCTCTTGACGTACAGTTTGGGGCAGGACACAGCGAGCTCCGGATCGATAAAGACGGACAGATACGGATCATCGAAATCGGCTCCAGAATGGGAGGCGACTGCATCGGCTCCGATCTGGTACCTCTGTCCTCCGGATATGATTTTGTGGGAATGGTGGTAGATACGGCGGCAGGAAAGCCTCCGGTACTGACGGAAAAGGAGGATCACGTCTCCGCAGTCCGCTTCATCATGGATGAAAACGATCTCCGTCTTCTGGAAGAGATAAAAGAGAAGTATCCCCGGTATCTGAAGAAAGTGGTATTGGAAGAAGAATGCGGACATACGCAGATCGTGGACAGCGGAACAAGACCGGGATTCTTTATTCTTCAGACAGATACGCCGGAGGAAATGGAAAAAGTGCTGCATCATGGACCCTGGGAGAATCCGGTGGAAATTTTTGAGACTCCTTTGCAGAAGCTGCGTTTTCATAGAAAAGGAACCGGGAATCATTTTTATATGAAGAGGGACGATCTGCTGCCGTATTCTTTCGGAGGAAACAAGGTGAGATTTGCCCGGAAATATATAGAAGACATGCAGAGAGAACGCTGCGACAGCATGATCATCTATGGAAACTATCATTCCAATCTCTGCCGGATCCTGGCTTCGCTCTGTCATGAGCTGGGGCTGCCCTGCTATATGATACACAACACAGAGGATGTAAAAGAAACAAAAGAAACCTGCAACAGCCGGATCATCCGGAGCATGGGAGTGACAGAGATCGCCTGCGGAAAGGCGGGGATTGCCGGCGCTGTGCAGCAGGCCATGGACGAACTGACAGAAAAAGGATACCGTCCCTATTATATCTATGGAAATACAAAAGGGGAGGGTCGCGAATGGGTTCCTATGGCGGCTTACGAGGAAGCCTACAGAGAAATCCTTGATTTTGAAAAACGGCAGGGAATCCATTTTGAGTATATTTTTCTTGCTTCCAGCACCAACGCCACTCAGTCCGGTCTTCTGGCAGGCAGCCTCAAGGCGGGGGACAACAGAAAAATCGTAGGCATTTCTGTTTCAAGAAACGAAGCCAGGGGAAAAGAAGTGATAGGACACGGCCTGGAAGAATACGGGGAAAAATTTTCCTGGAAGCTTCCTGGGGATTTCAGAGAACATATCCTTTTTACAGACGCCTATATGGAAGGGGGATACGGCGCCTTTTCAGAGAATGTTGCGGAAATGATCCGGGAAGTATATGGAGAGGACGGGATTCCTCTTGATATGACCTATACAGGAAAAGCTTTTTATGGTATGGTAAAGTATCTGGAAGAAAATAAGATCCGGGACAAAAACATTCTGTTTCTGCATACAGGAGGAACACCGTTGTTTTTTGATTTCCTGAAACAGGAGGATGGATTACAGCCATGAAAAAACTGATGGTTTTAGGAGCCAGCTATTCACAGCTTCCGCTGTATAAAGCTGCCAGGGAACTGGGAGTTTCCACCGTTGCGGTAAGTACTCCCGGGGACTGGCCGGGATTTGACGCGGCAGACGAGGCGTCTTATACGGATATTTCCGATCCCAGGGCGGTACTTGAAGCGGCAGAAAAATTTCAGATCAACGGGATCGCCACCTGCTGTCTGGACGCAGGAGTGCGGTCTATCGGCTATGTGTGCCAGCATATGGGATTGAACGGAATGACGGCAGAGGCGGCGGAGATCAGCGGAAACAAATATAAAATGAAAGAAGCGTTTATGGCCGGAGGCGTGCGGTGTGCCAGACATATCCGCATAAAAAGCCGAAAGGAGCTTAAGGCCGCTCTGAAGGAACTGGAATTTCCTGTAGTGGTAAAGGCGGTGGATCTTATGGGAAGCCGGGGGATATTCCGCTGCAATACAAAAGAAGAGGCTTTTGCCAATTATGAAAAGACAATGGCGGCCACAAGGAAAGATTACTGCCTGGTGGAAGAGTTTATTGAGGGGCAGATCCTGGGCTGTGAAGCGATGATGTACAGAGGCAGACTGCTTTACTGCCTCCCAAATAACATTGAAGCTTATCAGAGCCACGTTCCTACTCCGATTGGCCACTCTGTTCCATACAGGAAGCTGGAATCTCTTGGCGCGGAGGTGGAGCGGCAGGTGCGTCTTGCCATTCAGGCGACAGGAATCGACAACTGTCCTGTAAACTGCGATCTGATCGAAAAGGACGGGGTGATCTATGTGATCGAAATAACGGGAAGAGCCGGAGGAACCTGTCTTCCGGAGATGGTGGGCCTGTATTACGGGATCGATTATTACGAGGCCATCGCCCGTCTTGCCCTTGATATGGAGCCGGAAAAAATGTTCCAAAAGAATGCGCCGCATACGGCAAATCTGTCCAGAACCCTTACTTCTCCGAGAAACGGCATTGTGAAAGCGATCCACAATAAGAACGCCCGGGCAGAAGATATCGTGGATCTTTCTTTTAATATTCAGCCGGGAGACACTGTGAGACGGTATGAAAACGGAATTGACCGTCTGGGCCAGGTGATCCTTAAAGGGGAAAATCTGGACGCCTGTGAAAAGAGGCTGGAAGAGATTTTGTCGAAAATAAACATTGAATTTACGGATTGATTGTGAGAGAATAACATGAGAAATGACATTACTTCAAAAAAAAGTATTTATCTTTTGCTGCATATCAGCCTTTTGTTCAGCTCCCTAAGCGGAGTCTGTTCAAAAATGGCCTCCCGCCATACCGGAAATATCTTCTCCCTGGAGTTTATCTTCTGGTTTGGTCTTGTCTTTGTGATCATGTTCGGATATGCGGTGATCTGGCAGCAGATCCTGAAAAGGATGCCGCTGACCGTTGCCTATGCCAACCGGCCGGTAACTCTGATCTGGGGGATTGTCTGGGGAGCTCTTATCTTCGGAGAAAAGATCACCTGGAATATGATCGCGGGGGCAGTGGTCATTTTTGCGGGAATTTATCTGGTAACAGGAGAAGACACAGAGAAGGGCGGTGAGAGAATATGAGCCGCCTGGAGATATCTGTATGTATTTTGCTTTTATCCGTATTTATTTCGTCCGTTTCCCAGATCATTCTGAAAAAGGCTGCCGGAAAGACTTATGACAGCACGCTGAAGGAATATCTGAACCCTATGGTGATAGGGGCATATGGAATGTTTTTCTGTTCCGTGATCCTGACGATGATCGCCCTGAAATATGTGCCGCTGTCCATGTCGCCTATACTGGAATCCACAGGGTATATTTTCGTATCAGTGATGGGGTACTTTTTTTTGAAGGAAAAATTCAGTAAAAGAAAGCTGGCGGGATTTGCCCTGATCCTTGCCGGAATTGTGATATTCAATCTGTAACAGATAAAGAAATGAGGAACGAAGAAGATGCTGGTATCGATTGTTATACCCTGTTATAATTCAGAACACACCATCGGCAAGGTGGTGGAGCTGGCGATAGAAGAATTTCAAAAGCTGGAAGATTATGAGTGCGAGTTCGTTTTAGTAAACGATTACTCCAGAGACAATACCTGGGAAGCGATCCACAGACTTGCACGGAAGCATCCCAATGTAAAGGGGATCAATCTGGCGAAAAATTTCGGACAGCACAATGCGATCATGGCAGGAATGAATTATGCGGAAGGAGAACTGATCCTGGGAATGGACGACGATATGCAGAACCATCCTTCTCAGATTCCGCAGTTTCTTGACAAGATCCAGGAAGGCTATGATATTGTGTTCGGCGTATTCAAGCAGAGAAAATTTTCCTGGTTCAAGAATCTTACAGGGGCTGTCAGCCGTTTTCTGCTCTGGCATCTTCTGGACCGCCCGAAGCATATCCAGATGAGCAGTTTCTGGTGCTGCCGGAAATTCGTGCGGGATGAAGTTGTGAAATATGACGGCTACAACACTTTTCTTCAGGTGCTGTTCTTCCGTACCTCCCATAATATTGCCAATATTGAGATCGAACATTTTGAAAGAGAAGTCGGCACATCAAATTATAATTTCCGCAGAGGTCTGAAGCTGTTTCTCTCCTGCCTGAATTTTACCGTGATACCGCTCAGGGCGGCTACGCTTTTCGGCACGCTGTTTTCCGCGGCGGGACTGATCGGGGCTGTCATTGTATTCATAAGAAAACTTCTGGATCCCTCGGTGGCTATCGGCTGGTCCTCTCTGATGTGCGGGATGCTGGCTCTTTTCGGGATTACTTTCCTGATGCTTGGCATCATAGGAGAATACCTTGGCAAGCTGATGCTGAACGTGAATAAGACGCCTCAGTATGTGATCCGTGAAGCGGAAAATATCAGGAGCATACCCGATGCCGGAAACCGCGGCAGGAAAGAGGAAATGCTCAGGAGCATACCTGATGCCGAAAACCGCAGCAAGAAAGAGGAAATTTACTATGAAGATTGATTTTAACAGACCCGCGATCGTGGGAAAAGAACTGGAATATATCAAGGACGCCGTAGATCAGGGAATGCTCTGCGGGGATGGAAAATACACGAAGCTTTGTTCCGCATGGATGAAGGAGCGTTTTCATGTAAATCAGGTGTTTCTTACCACCTCCTGTACCCATGCGCTGGAAATGGCGGCTTTTCTTTGCGACATCCAGCCGGGGGACGAAGTGATCATGCCGTCCTTTACTTTTGTTTCCACAGCGGACGCCTTTGTGCTGCGTGGAGCAAAGGTCGTATTTGTAGATATCCGTCCGGACACCATGAATCTGGACGAAAAACTGATCGAGCAGGCAATAACCGAAAAAACCAGAGCCATCGTGCCGGTGCATTACGCCGGCGTGGCCTGCGAAATGGATACCATCATGGATATCGCCCGGAGACATCATCTAAAGGTGGTGGAGGACGCCGCTCAGGGAGTGGAAGCCTATTATCACGGGAAAGCGCTGGGAACTATCGGAGACTTTGGCTGCTACAGTTTTCATGAGACAAAGAATTATACTATGGGAGAAGGCGGAGCTCTTGTGTTTCAGGACAACGCCTACCAGGAAAAGGCGGAAATCCTCAGAGAAAAAGGAACGGACAGAAGCAAATTCTTCCGCGGCCAGGTGGATAAATACCGATGGATCGATTACGGTTCCTCCTATCTGCCCAGCGAAATGAACGCAGCGTATCTTTACGCCCAGTTGGAGGAATGTGAGAAGATCAACCGCAAGCGCCACCAGATCTATGATTATTATCACGAAAATCTGAAAGTGCTGGAAGAAGAAGGAAAAATAGAACGTCCTTTTGTTCCGGAAGGGATTGAGCACAACGCCCATATGTATTATATGAAGGTGAAGGATCTTCCTACTAGGAGCAGGCTGATCGCATATCTGAAGGAAAACGGAATTTACAGCGCTTTTCATTATGTTCCCCTGCACAGTTCGCCGGCAGGGAAAAAATTCGGAAGGTTCAGCGGAGAAGACGTTTATACCACCAGAGAGAGCGAACGCCTTCTGAGACTTCCTATGTTCTACAATCTGCCTATGGAGGATGTGGCTTATATTGTAGAAAAGATTTTATGCTTTGATTTTTGACGGAGGAAAGTCTGATGAGAAAGAAATTATGGCGGGCCGCTGCTTTGGCGCTGGGGTGTATTTTGATCCCTGCGGCCACGGTGCAGGCGGTAACAGTGAATTTCGGGACGGCGGCCGCGGTAGCTACAGACAGCATCCAGGGATGGCCTGCGGCCCCGGCGACGGCTTCAGAGACGGCGGTGCTTATTGACGCCGATACGGGAGCGGTCCTCTATGACAAGGGAATGGACGAGTACCGTTATCCTGCCAGCACCACCAAAATCATGACGCTTCTTGTGGCTGTAGAAAATGCTTCTCCAAGAGATACGGTTACCTTTACGGAAACAGGCGTCAGAGATGTAAACTGGGACAGCAGCAACATCGGCATGAAGCTGGGAGAGACCATGACCATGAAGGACTGCTGGTACGCCGCGATCATAGAGTCAGCCAATGAAGTATGCGCCCAGATCGCCGAGACAGTGGGCGGTTCTGAAGCGAATTTTATTAATATGATGAATGAGAAGGCAAAGGCTTTGGGATGTACAAGAACACATTTTGCCAACGCCGGAGGGCTTCCGGATGCCAACCATTATACTACAGCCCATGATCTGGCTAAGATCATGCGGGCAGGACTTCAGAACGCCAGGTTCCGCAAAGTGATCGGGGCGGTAAGCTATACGATACCGGCCACAAATATGAGCGAAGCCCGGAGGATGCACACCCATATGCCTCTGATCGCCAAGGAATCCAATCTTTATTATGAGGGCTGCATCGGAGGAAAAACAGGCTCCACCCAGGACGCCGGACATACGCTTGTCGTTGCGGCGGAGCGGAACGGAAGAACTTATATTGCCGTTACCATGCGTACTTCAGATCTGGGACAGAACTGCACAGATTCTATTTCCCTTTTTGATTACGCGTTTAATAATTTTGATTCCATAGACGTAAACGGGACAAAGATGACAGTGCCGAAAGGCGTTACGGTTAATGACCTGACTACAAAGCCCATGGAAAAAGGCGGAAATACCTTTAACCAGTATTATTATAACGGACAGTTTGTAGGTTACGCAAAAGCCCAGGCCGCTGCGCCGGCAGAAACGGCGGCCGCCGGGGAAAATACAGCCGCTGCAGTAGCAGAACCCCAGACCGGAGAGGCCGTTCAGACCAGCGGGGAAGCGGAAAACAGCCAGGAGGCTCAGGACGCTTCCTACCAGGAAACAGAGAAAACAGCCCAGACAGACAAGGAAGAGGAATCGGAGGGACTTTCTGATACTGCAAAACATCTGCTGATCGCAGGAGGATGTATGGGAGTGCTTCTGATCGCTCTCCTGATCGCGCTGTATATTAAAAATGATTATTAAAAACACGATAATTAAGGAGGAAACACCCAATGAAGGGAATTATTCTGGCGGGAGGTTCAGGAACCCGTCTTTATCCGCTGACAAAAGCGATTTCCAAACAGATCATGCCGGTTTACGACAAGCCTATGATCTATTATCCATTATCGACTCTGATGCTTTCAGGAATCCGCGAGATCCTGATCATCTCCACACCGAGGGATCTTCCGGTATTCCGCGAGCTTCTGGGAGACGGAAGCCAGCTTGGAATGAAATTTGAGTATGCGGTGCAGGAACAGCCAAGAGGGTTGGCGGATGCGTTTATCATCGGAGCTGATTTTATCGGTTCCGACGCCGTGGCTCTGGTTCTGGGAGATAATATTTTCTATGGACAAAGTTTTACAAAAGTGCTGCGCAGCGTCTATGAGCGCACAGAAAAAGAAAAAGGCGCCACCATTTTCGGCTACTATGTAAGGGATCCGAGAGAATACGGCGTGGTAGAGTTCGATGAGACAGGCAAGGCTCTTTCCATTGAGGAAAAGCCGGAACATCCTAAGTCCAACTACGCGGTGCCGGGACTCTATTTCTATGACAATGATGTGGTGGAGATCGCCAAAAACGTGAAGCCGTCGGCCAGAGGAGAAATTGAGATCACCAGCATCAATAACGAGTATCTGAGAAGAGGCACTCTGAAAGTAGAGACTCTTGGACGCGGTTTTGCTTGGCTGGATACAGGAAACCATGATTCCCTTCTGGACGCGGCGGATTTTGTGGCGGCGTTCCAGAAACGTCAGGGATTATACATTTCCTGTATTGAAGAGATTGCCTATAAGCGGGGATTTATCACAAAAGAACAGTTGGTAGAGCTGGCCCAGCCGCTCCTGAAAACTGCCTACGGAAAATATCTGATCGAAATTGCGGAGGGATTATAAAATGGGAAAGATTACAGTGGAAACCTGTCATATTGAAGGACTGAAGGTGATCACGCCCACAGTATTCGGAGACCAGCGCGGATACTTTATGGAGACTTACAATTATAACGATTATAAAGCAGCCGGTATTGATATGGAGTTTGTGCAGGATAATCAGTCCAGCTCTAAAAAAGGCGTTCTAAGAGGTCTCCATTTTCAGATCAACTATCCTCAGGATAAACTCGTCCGCGTGGTGAGCGGAGAAGTTTTCGATGTTGCCGTAGACCTGAGAGAAGGTTCTCCTACCTACGGACAGTGGTACGGAGTAATACTTTCCGCAGAAAATAAAAAACAGTTTTTTATTCCCAAGAATTTTGCTCACGGTTTTCTGGTGCTTTCCGATTCTGCGGAATTCGCCTACAAATGCACAGATTTTTATCATCCCAACGATGAAGGCGGCCTTGCCTACAACGACCCGGATATCGGGGTGGAATGGCCGGTTCCGGAAGGAATGTCTCTGATTCTGTCCGAAAAGGATCAGAAGTGGGGAAGCTTTCAGGAATACTGCAAAAACAGGAGTAAGAAGGATTGAAAAAGGATGCGTCTCTGCCAGCAGAGCTGTACCGGAACCGCCGGCTTGTGTTTTCTCTGGCAAAAAACGATTTTAAAACAAAATATGCAGGCTCCTATTTTGGAACAGTCTGGGCCTTTGTTCAGCCGGTGGTGACGATCTGCGTCTACTGGTTTGTGTTCGGACTGGCGTTAAGAAACGGAGCGGACAGAGGAGTTCCTTTTGTCCTGTGGCTGGTTGCGGGGCTTGTACCCTGGTTCTTTATCCAGGAAGGACTGACAGGAGGGACCAGCGCGCTTCTGGAATATAATTATCTGGTAAAAAAGGTAGTGTTTAATATCCGCATCCTTCCGGTAGTGAAGGTGCTTTCAGCAGTATTTGTACACTGCTTTTTCGTGGTGATCATTCTGGTGATCTATACCTTTATGGGATATCCGCCGGACTGGTACGCCCTGCAGCTTATTTATTACAGCTTTTGTACTTTTATGCTGATCCTGGGGCTGACCTATCTTACGAGTTCTGTGGCAGTGTTTTTCCGGGATCTGATGCAGATGATCAATATTGCTCTTCAGGTAGGCGTATGGGCGACTCCTATTATGTGGAGTTTCAGCGATCTGGGACTTACAGGAATAGTGACTGCTATACTGAAACTGAACCCCGTGTTTTATATCGTCCAGGGATACCGCGATTCTCTTATTGACAAAGTGGGATTCTGGGAACATCCGGCTCTGACCTTATATTTCTGGGTGTTTACGATTGTTGTATTTTTCCTTGGAACAAAGCTGTTTAAGAAACTGCAGGTACATTTTGCGGATGTACTGTAAATGGAGAGTAAAATGAGTGATCTTGCAATTCAGGTAAAGCATCTGGACAAGATGTATAAATTATATAACAAACCTTCTGACAGGCTCAGAGAGACTCTGGGCCTTAAAGTGCCGGTAAAAGAGCATTATGCCCTCCGGGATGTAAGTTTTGATGTAAAGAGAGGAGAAACGGTAGGTATCATCGGCACCAATGGTTCCGGAAAGTCTACGATCCTGAAGATCATAACAGGGGTACTGAACCCCACTGCCGGAGAGGTGACGGTGGACGGAAGGATCTCCGCTCTTCTTGAGCTGGGTGCAGGATTCAATCCGGAGTATTCCGGCGTGGAAAACGTATATCTGAACGGAACGATGATGGGATTTACCAAGGAAGAGATCGACGGAAGGCTTCAGGATATCCTGGATTTTGCGGATATCGGAGATTTTGTGTACCAGCCGGTGAAATCCTATTCCAGCGGTATGTTTGTCCGCCTTGCCTTTGCGGTTGCGATCAATATTGATCCGGAAATCCTTATTGTAGATGAAGCGCTGTCTGTGGGGGATGTGTTTTTTCAGGCAAAATGCTACCGGAAATTTGAGGACTTTAAGGCTATGGGGAAAACGATCCTCTTTGTCAGTCATGATCTCAGCAGCATTGCCCGCTACTGCGACAGGGTGATTCTTTTAAATAAAGGCGTGAAGCTGAACGAGGGAACGCCCAAGAAGATGGTGGACATGTACAAGCAGCTTCTTGTAGGACAGGATCCCGAAAAGGCGGAAAAAGAGAAGAAAAAGCAGAAGGAATCCTGGAGCAGACAGTTCCAGGTAAATCCCAATATGCTGGAATATGGAAGCAAACTGGCGGAAATTGTGGATTTCGCGGTGCTTGACCAGAAGGGTCTGTGTACAAACACCATAGAAAAGGGAAGCAGATTTCAGATCAAAATGAAGGTGACTTTCCGGGAAAATATCCAGGATCCGATACTTGCTTATACTTTTAAGGACATCAAAGGAACAGAGATCACAGGAACCAATACGTTGTTTGAAAAAGTTCCGGTGGAACACTCCAAAGCGGGAGATTCCTGCACCGTAACTTTTACCCAGGAAATGTATCTCCAGGGAGGAGAGTATCTTCTTTCCTTTGGCTGCACAGGCTATAAAGACGGCGAATTTACAGTTTTTCACAGGCTGTATGACGCCTGCAACGTAACTGTGGTTTCGGAAAAGAATACGGTAGGTTTTTATGATATGAACTCCCAGGTGGAGATTCAGTATGGAGAAGAAGCATGAAAGAAAAAATCGGGAAGGTAGTCCTGGATGACACTTATTATCCGGGAGAGGACTTATACAGCGACGGAGTGGTGGAGGATGAGATGCTGGAGATTGCCAGAACTTATCCGGAAAAAAAGTGGAATCAGGTGATCGCAGAGCGTAAAAGCTGGCCGGTGCTCTATCATTTTTCCCATATCAGGGAAAACATTATAAGCTGGCTTCCGTTTACCGGAGAAGAAAACGTTCTGGAGATCGGTTCCGGCTGCGGAGCGGTTACAGGGGCTTTGTGCAAAAGGGCAAAAAAGGTAACCTGTATCGAGCTGTCTAAAAAAAGGAGCCAGATCAACGCATGGCGGCACAGGAAATTTGACAATCTCACCATTCTTATGGGCAACTTCCAGGAGATTGAGCGCAGCCTGACCGAAGAATATGATTATATTACTCTGATCGGCGTATTTGAATATGGAGAAAACTACATTGACAGCAGCTCGCCTTTTGTAGATTTTCTGAAAACAGTTGCCTCCCATTTAAAACCCGGGGGAAAGATCATCCTTGCCATTGAGAACCGTTTCGGGCTGAAATACTGGGCGGGATGTACGGAGGATCATTTCGGCACTCTGTTTGAAGGACTGGAAGGCTATCCTACAACAAAAGGAGTGAAGACCTTTACGAAAAAAGAGCTTTCTGGAATTCTGGAAAAAGCAGGTGGCCTGAAAGCATCCTGGTATTATCCGTTCCCGGATTACAAGCTGCCTATGACGGTTTTTTCGGACAGAAGACTTCCTCTGAAAGGGGAAATGAACCGTATGGAGACAAACTACGACCGCCTGCGCCTGCAGCTTTTCCAGGAGTCTCCTGTTTACGATTCTCTTCTTGAAAACGATCTGTTTCCGGAATTTTCCAATTCCTTCCTTCTTCTGATCGGAAAAGAGGAAAGCAGTCCTCAGACGGTTTATGTGAAATTTTCCAATGAAAGAGACAGGAAGTTTGCTCTGAGAACAGAAATCCATGAATCAGGAAAATACGCAAGATTTGTCCGCAAGGTTCCTGAAACGGAAGAGGCGAAGCATCATGTGCGGAACCTTGAAAATATAGAGAGAGAGCTTAACAGTCTGTATGAAAAAGAAGGCATGGAGCTGAATTACTGTAAGCTGGAAAAAGACGGCGCCAGACTGGAGTATCTGGAGGGAACCACTCTGGAGGAACGGCTGGACAGTCTTCTGGAAAAGGGAGAGCCTGAGAAACTGGAGGAGCTTCTGTTTTTCTATCTGAATAAAATACGAAACATCCACAGCAGAAATATTTTTCAAAAAACGCCGGAATTTGTAAAAGTATTCGGCGACGCGGAGCCGGGAGAGGAGCTGCGCTGCGGAGGAATTTCCAATATTGATATAGTTCCGGCAAATATTCTGATCCAGCAGGACCGGGTGGTGATCCTGGATTATGAGTGGACCTTCCGTTTTCCGGTACCCTGTAATTTCATTTTGTACCGGATGATCCATTACTATCTGGAAAGCGACGGCAAACGCCGTATACTGAAAGAACGGAATTTCTATGAAAAGGCGGGAATCTCGGAAAAGGAACAGGAAATCTATGCCGGAATGGAAAAACATTTCCAGGCGTATATAGAAGGAAGTCATGTGCCCCTTCTTTCTCTGTATGACGAGGTATCGCCGGGAAAGATAGAAGTCCTGCCCATCTATGAAAAGATGCGGATCGCCTGCGCGGAGAGAAGGCTTCAGGTGTTTTACGACAGAGGCAGGGACTTCCGGGAAGAGGATTCCGAAAGCAGACCTATGGGAAAACAGGGGCTGGCGGCGGAAATTGAGATACCGGAGGGCGTGCGCAGGATACGTCTTGATCCTGGCGAAGGAGCCGGAGGACTGGCTGTCAGAAAGCTCTGCTATGAAAACGGCGAAAAAGCGGCGTTTACCTCCAACGGATTTCCTCTGGGAGGAGGAGCATATTACTTCGGCGGCGGAGATCCTCAGTTTATTCTGGAAAAGATTCCGGCGGGAGTGAAAAAACTCCGGGCGGAAATTGAGATCATGAAAGAACCGGAGGCAGGAGAAGCCTTCTGGAGAAGCCTTTCCCGGGTATCTGCGGAAAAAGACGCGGAGATCGCGGCGCTGAAGGAGAAGATACGGCAGATGGAAAATACGAAGGTATGGAAGCTTTACCGAAGCCTGAAAAAGTGAGGACAGAAGATGGAAGAATTGCGCTTCAGTGTGGATGAAGAAAAATATGACGACCGCCGCGGACAGGTGCTGAGCCTGTCCGGATGGTGCGTTTCTCCAGGCTGCAGGGAATTCCGCTTTCGCCTTTTGGGAGACGGAAGGGAAGAAATCTGTATTCCCGAGGCCAAACGCCGGGCAAGACCGGATGTAGGACAGGCGCTGGCTCTGGATTTCGGCGAATTCCTTCCGGGTTTTACCGTTACGATTCCGGACGCTGGAAAACTGGCGGATCAGTTTGATACGCTGGAGCTTTTTCTGGAAGCAGGAGAGCAGAAGGCGTCTGTGTGGAAAAAGGAAAGCGGTCAGTTGAAGGCTTTCCTCCGGGAATGTCTGATCGAGTATCATATCGACAGGGAAGAAATCCTTTACGATACCATGCTGGAGATCCAGGGCTGGGTGATGGACCAGCGGGGAGAGGCAGAGGTAAAACTTCTGAATATGGACGGAAGTCCTGTCCCCTGCAGATTGAGTAGAGGGCGCAGACCTGACGTAGTGGAGAGAAGAAATCTTGACAGCGATTATAAAACAAGAGAGATAGGCTTCCGTATTTCCGCCTCTGCGGAGGAAATAAAAGGGAAGAAAGCGGTTCTGAAATTTTCCGGAACCTCTGCGGAGAAGTCTTATGAGATCGATATTCAAAAGCTCAGAAGAGAAAAGAAGCCGGAAGGACTTTTCGGACGCTTTAAGAAGAATGAGAAGGGAAGCAGGGACGATTATGAGGAGTGGAGAAAGAGCCGCTCTCTGTCACGCTTTGAAGGCTGGAAACAGAAAAGGGCCGTGTTTTCCTACGCCCCGGTTATCAGTATTGTCATTCCCTTATACAATACGCCCCTTCCTTATCTGGACGAACTGCTGAAATCCATACAGGGACAGACCTACAGAAAATGGCAGCTCTGTCTGGCGGACGGAAGTACAGACGATAAAGTCAGATTTCATCTGAAAAAGCATTATGGACGTGAAAAGCGTATTTCCTACAAAAAACTGAGAGAAAATAAAGGAATCTCCCAGAATACAAACGAAGCCATATCTCTTGCCAGGGGAGAGTTTCTCATGCTCTGCGATCATGACGATACCCTTGAGCCGGACGCGCTTTACGAGATCGTAAAGGCGCTGAATGAAAATCCTGAGGCGGACGCGGTTTATACAGACGAAGATAAAGTAAGCATGGACGGCAGACATTATTTTGACCCGCATTTTAAATCGGATTTCAACCTTTTCCGTTTCCGGGAAAATAATTATATCTGCCATATTTTTGCGGTACGGAAATCTGTGGCGGAGAAGGCGGGACTTTTCCGTCCGGAGTTTGACGGAGCTCAGGATTATGATTTTATTTTCCGATGCTGTGAAAAGGCCAGGGAGATCGTTCATATCCCGAAGGCCTTATACCACTGGAGATGCCATATGGAATCCACTGCGGCCGACCCTTCCAGCAAGGCTTACGCCTATGAGGCAGGAAAAAGAGCAGTGGAAGAGCATTATAAAAGACAGGGGATCCCGGCAGAGGTGGAAATGACAGAGCGTCCCGGCTGGTACAGAAGCCGGGTGAAGATCCAGGGAAAACCGCTGGTTTCCATTATTATTCCAAATAAAGACCATATCCAGGATCTGGAACTGTGTCTTTCTTCATTGACGGAGAGATCCACATGGGACAACTATGAAATTCTCGTAGTGGAAAACAACAGCGAAAAAGAAGAGACCTTTGCTTATTATAAAAAGCTTCCGGAAAAGTATCCAAAAGCCAGGGTGCTTGTATGGGAAAAAGAATTCAACTATTCCGCCATTAATAATTTTGCGGCGGAGAAAACGGCGGGAGATTATCTTCTGTTTCTGAACAACGATGTGGAAATCCTTACGCCGGACTGGATAGAGGAAATGCTGATGATCTGTCAGCAGAGAGAGGTAGCCGCTGTGGGCGCGAAGCTCTACTATCCTGACGACACTATCCAGCACGCGGGAGTGGTGCTGGGGCTGGGAGGCATTGCGGGCCATATCATGTGCCGGGCTTCCAGGGAAGACGCAGGATATTTTGGAAGGATGATAAGCGTCCAGGAGATCAGTGCGGTGACGGCGGCCTGTATGCTTGTGAAAAAGTCAGACTTTCAGGAGGTTGGCGGTTTTGACGAAAGCTTTCAGGTGGCTTTCAACGACATCGATCTCTGCATGAAATTGAGAGCAGGAAATAAAAAGATCGTCTTTACCCCTTATGCGGAGCTTTATCACTACGAATCAAAATCCAGAGGCCTGGAGGATACGCCGGAGAAGCAGTTCCGATTCGACAAAGAGGTAAAGCGGTTTCAGAAAAAATGGGGAAAATGGCTGGAAAATGGCGATCCCTATTATAATCCGAACCTGTCTGTAACGGAAGGCGATTGTTCGCTTCTGGAGGATGATTTTCGAGACAAAACTGAGAAATGAGGTTTCTGATATGGCAAGAGAGATTTTTGAGGTAACAAAGGACCGGTTTCATCTGAAGGATCCCTGCCGCTATATTCTTCAGGGAACGTGGCCAAAGGAAGCAAAGATGAGAGCCTGTCTGGACGGCTCCCAGATAAAGGCGGAAATCAGGAAGCTGGAGGTAGTAAGCGCCCTGGAGCGTTTTAAGGATCCGGATCTGATGCGGGGCGAGCGCATTACGGCCGAAGTGGAGCTTCCGGAGTCCCTGGACGGCTTCCAGAAGCTGACGGTATATGCGGACATGCCGGAAAAAACCATCAGTTGGTTTTCGGTTCCTGTAAAGGAGCTGGAACGGCGCCGCGGAAAGCCTCAATTTTTTATTGAAGAGGAGAAGGTGCAGCAGGGGTTCCTCCGTATCCGGGGATGGGCTGTGGCGGCCAGTCCGGTGCGTATCCAGATTTTCGACGAGAATAAGCAGAAGATTTCCGCAGAGATCCTCCGGACAGAGAGAGTGGATGTGGAGCAGCTCTATGAGGAAATGGATTTTCAGGATAAGACAGGTTTTTTTGTGGAACTGACCAATCTGACAGGAAAACTGCTCTATATGGTGTTTTATGCCGGAGAAACAAAGTCTGTTCATATTGTGCATTTAAAGCCTTCTGTAGTTTTCAGAAGAAAAATTGAAAAATACGCCAAAAAAGGGATACGGTACTGGAAAAGCCAGGGCGGGGCGGCTCTGGCGGGAAAGATCATCTCCAAGGTGAAAACAGCCTCTACGAGAGAAATCCCTTATCAGAAGTGGATCGTGCGCCATCTTCCAAGCGCCAGGGAACTGGAAAAACAGCGCCATGAGAAATTTGACTATCAGCCCAAGATCTCTATTGTGGTCCCGCTGTATAAAACGCCTGAGAAATATCTTCACCAGCTTGTGGAATCCATTAAGGCACAGACATATCCCAACTGGGAGCTTTGCCTCTCAGACGGAAGCGGAGCGGATTCTCCTCTCAGAAAGACGCTGGAAGCACTGGAAAAATCTGATGAGAGGATCAAGGTGATCCGTAATGAAAAGCCTTTGCGGATCGCGGAAAATACAAATGCAGGAATGGAGGCGGCTACAGGCGATTACATCGCCTTTGCGGATCACGATGACGAGCTGACGCCTCACGCTCTTTTCCAGTGTGTGAAAGCAGTAAATGAAAACAGGGATATCAGGCTGCTTTATTCTGACGAGGACAAGATGTCCATGGACGGCCATAAGTTTTTTCAGCCCCATTTCAAGCCGGACTACAATCCCGATCTTCTCTGCACAGTGAACTATATCTGTCATCTGTTTGTAGTGAGAAGAGACGTGGTGGATCAGGTGGGACTGTTCCGTCCGGAGTTTGACGGGGCTCAGGACTATGATTTTATCTTCCGGTGCGTGGAAGCGGTGAAGCCGGAGGAAATATACCATATTCCAAAGATCCTTTATCACTGGAGATGCCATGAGGATTCCACGGCGGAAAATCCGGAGAGCAAAACCTACGCTTTTGAAGCGGGAAAAAGGGCCATTGAGGAGCATTACAGAAGAACGGGGATCCATGCGGAGGTCTTTCAGGGAGAATTTCTGGGGCTTTACCGGACGCGGTTTATCCGTGACCATGATCCGCTGATCTCCATTATCATACCAAATAAGGACCACACAGACGATCTGAAGAGATGTATGGATTCCATAGACAAACATTCTACTTATCAGAATTATGAGTATATCATCGTGGAAAACAACAGTACTGAGGAAAAAACCTTTCAGTTTTACAAAAAGCTGGAGGCGGAGCATCCAAAGGCCCGCGTGGTGTACTGGGACAGAGAATTCAACTATTCCGCCATCAACAACTACGGCGCTTCCTTTGCAAAAGGAGAATATCTGCTTCTTCTGAACAACGATACGGAAATTATTAATGAAGATTGTCTTGAGGAACTTCTGGGATATTGTATGCGCAGCGACGTAGGCGCTGTTGGGGCCAGAATGTACTACGAAGACGATACGCTCCAGCATGCCGGAGTGGTGATCGGCTTCGGCGGAATCGCGGGTCACTGTTTTGTGCTTCAGCCAAGAGGAACAACTGGCTACTGCCACAGGATCATCTGCGCCCAGGACTACAGCGCGGTGACAGCGGCCTGCATGATGGTGAAGAAATCCGCTTTCGATCAGGTAGGCGGCCTTACAGAGGAGCTGGCAGTGGCTTTTAACGATATTGATTTCTGTATGAAGCTTCGGGCGGCAGGTTATCTTATTGTATATAATCCTTACGCGGAGCTTTACCACTATGAGTCAAAATCCAGGGGGCTGGAGGACACTCCGGAAAAAGTGGCAAGGTTTAATAAAGAGATTGCGACCTTTGAGAAACGCTGGCCGGATATTATGCGGGACGGAGATCCGTACTATAATCCGAACCTTACGTTAAAGAGCCAGGATTTCTCATTGAGAAGGATATAGAGGAGGTTTTTCATGAAAGTATTAGTAACCGGTGTAAAAGGGCAGCTTGGACATGACGTGATGAACGAGCTTGCGAAACGTGGATATGAGGGCGTGGGCGTGGATGTTGACGAGATGGATATCACAGACGCGGCCGCAGTCAGGAAGGTGATCGGCGGCGTACGCCCGGATAAGGTAGTGCACTGCGCCGCATGGACGGCAGTGGACGCTGCGGAAGACCAGACGGAAACCTGCCGGAAGGTAAATGTGGATGGTACGGAGAATATTGCCAAAATGTGCGGTGAGCTTGACATTCCGATGATCTATCTGAGTACGGATTATGTGTTTGACGGAGAGGGAATGCGGCCCTGGGAACCGGACGATCCGGTAGTGCAGCCTTTAAATGTTTACGGGCAGACAAAATATGAAGGCGAGCTGGCGGTACAGAAATATACAGATAAATATTATATTGTCCGTATCGCCTGGGTATTCGGCGTAAACGGAAAAAATTTCATTAAGACCATGCTGAATCTGGGAAAAACCCACGATACACTGACGGTAGTAGACGACCAGATCGGCACGCCGACCTATACTTACGATCTGGCAAGACTTCTTGTGGATATGCTGGAAAAAGAAGAGTACGGCATCTATCACGCTACAAATGAGGGAGGCTATATTTCCTGGTATGATTTTGCTGTGGAGATCTTCCACCAGGCCGGCATGAAAGTAAACGTAAAACCGGTAAGTTCCGCAGAATATCCGGCAAAGGCAAAACGTCCTTTCAACAGCCGCATGGAAAAGAAGAAGCTGACAGAGCACGGATTTACCAGGCTTCCGGACTGGAAGGACGCCCTTGCCCGTTATCTGAAAGAGATCATGTAACGGTCAGGAGAAAGGGCAGACGGCAAAGAACAAAGGCGCGAAAAGCGTCCTCTGTTCTTTGCCGTATTTTCTATTTCCTTTGCGGGAAGATTAGAACAGAAAAAGTGAGATGAAAAAATGAGAAAAAAGACGGCGCCCGGAAGGGGATTGGTTAGTAAATATTTGAGAAAAACAGAAGCTGGAAATTATGTCATACTTCTGGGACTTTTGCTTATAAGCTGTGTGATCATGTTTCACGATTATCTTTTCGGAAACCAGATCATGATCTTTAACGATATTGGAAGCGATACCTGGCAGCAGTATATTATGAACTATACCAGTATCGTAAATCATCTGAGAGACGGCAGTTTTTCGCTGTGGGATTTTACAAACGGATTAGGGGTGAATATGTTCAACTTTAATCTGTTCGATCCGTTTCTGGTGCTTTTGTACGGGATCGGCTTCCTGCTGGGACCGGCTCATATGCTGATCTATATCAATGTGATCCAGGTGCTGAAGATCCTTGCCGCAGGTCTTGCCTTTTACTGGTTTTTATCCCAGTTTTCCTTCAGCAGCCAGGCGAAGCTTATCGCTTCCTACGCGTACGGTCTCAACGGCTTTCTGCTGGTGTGGGGTCAGCATTACCAGTTCGGAACGGCAGTGATCTATCTGCCTCTACTGCTTTTGTTCTGTGAAAAGTTCCTTCAAAGGAAAAGAGGAAGGAAATTTTTCCCGGTAATGGTATTTCTCTGCGGGATCTACAGCGTATATTTTACTTATATGTGTCTGGCAGCCACAGGATTGTATCTTTTGTTCCGGGTGATGATGCCGGAGCAATGGAGTTTAAAAGAACGGCTGAAAATGTTTTTTTCCGGCTGCGGCTGGATGCTGCTTGGGGCAGGAATGAGCCTGGCGGTTTTTCTTCCAATGGCAGAGGTCCTTCTGAACGTATCTTCCCGGCTGGAAAGCCAGGGTACGGGAATCCTGGAATGGCTGAGAAACTGTTTTACGCCTTATTCTCAAAAGTTTTACCTTTCTCTCCTGAAAAGAATGTTTTCCACCAGCCTTCAAAACGGCTTCGGTCTGGCGAAAGGCCCCCAGGATTATGTGATGAATTATTATGAGGATCCGCTGCTGTTCTGCTCTGCGCTGGCTGTGTTTTTGAACGTGCAGTTTCTTGCGGTGCTTCAAAAAGCGGAGATGTCAAAGCGGAAAAAACGGGTGTTGTACGGCGCGTCCTTGTTTGTCATTCTTGCGGCGGCGTTTCCTGTAGGGGGTACGGTGTTTAATTATTTTACAAAGCCTACACAGAGATACACCTTTGTGCTCATGCCTCTGATCCTGCTTTTAATGGCGTGGATGTGGGATTATATGAGAAAAGGAGGCAGGCCGAACCTGATCATTATTCTTGCGGTAAGCGCTCTGATGGGGTGGGCTTACTGGGAAGGATGGCAGCAGGCGGGATTTGAAGAGTATAAGAGAAATATTCTGATCCTTACGGCGGCAGGCGTCCTGACTGCCGTCTGTCTGGTACTTCTTTCGTTTATAAAAACAGAAAAACGGCGTAAAGCTGTTATGGGGATTCTTGGTCTGGCTCTGGCGGTGAATATGATCTCCGAGGGAGGGACAAACTATCAGGCGAGAGTGACGATGAAAAAAGCAGATACCCCGGTGGAGACTATGGCGGCGGAGATGGAGAAGTATGAGACAGACAGAAGATCCGGCGATCTGCAGGTCAGGTACCGGGCGGAAATGGAAAAACCCCAGGATTTTTTCAGAGAAATGTACCGTACGGACCTTCAGGATGCTCTGGATCATCTGGAAGAGATGGACAGGGAGTTTTACCGTGTGGAGAAGGACTATATTTCAGGAACGGTAGCGATGGATTCCTCTGCTCAGGGATACCGGGGAATCTCCACCTACAATTCTGTGATGAACGGATATGTGAAAGACTTTGTGGAAACCTGCTGTCCGGAGCTGTTCTATGCTGACAGGAACCATTATACTTTCTGGAACAATGTAGAGGATAATCACCTGGCGGCGTTTCTGGGAATCCGCTATATCCTGTCCGGCGACGGAAATCCGGATGGAAGGTCATGGAAACTTCTGGATAAAGTAGGAAGCCTCTACATCCATGAAAATGTGCTGGAGGCAGATACCGCCCATTTTTATACATCCGCGATCTCCGAGGACAGTCTGAGAGAACTGTGCAGTGAGGAGACGAGGGATAAGCTTCTGGAAGGCGCCATTGCCCTGGAAGATGGAGAATACGTGGAGTCCATGGAGGAATTTGAGGCGCTGGTCTCCGGCGGAGAGACGGAGAAGGAAAACATACAGAACGGAGGATCCGCAAACAGCACAGAGGAAGCTGCCGGATCGGAAAGAAAGACCGGATCGTCGGAAGAAGAATCTTATGTTATACTGGATGCTCCGGAGAAAGATTCCCGCCTCACCGGATCTATTCATGCGGAGACAGGGGGCTACGCCCTGTTCATGATCCCTTATGAGGATGGATGGGAGCTTACCATAGACGGTGAAGAGACAGAACTTTTAAGAGGGGACATCGGCTTTCTGGCCTGCGAGGTGCCGGAAGGAGACCATACCCTTGAACTTACCTTCCACGCCCCGGGCCTTATGGAAGGGGCGGCAGGCAGCGCAGCGTGCTGGGCGGCGTTTGCGATCTTATGCGCTGTTCCCGGGATAAAAAAGAAGAGGAAGAGTATGAGAAGGATTTAACCTCCCGAAAATAAGAGCCGGAAACTGAAAAAAGAGCCTTATCGAATTACCGTCCGGTGTTTGATGAGGCTCTTCTTTATCTGAAAAATATTTAGTTTCTAAAATCATGGTCAAGCATCCGCTGGGCCCTTTCCAGTGCTTCATTGGTAGTTAAAAGACCGGACATAACATTTTTTACCGCGGTTCCAATAATATTCAGGAAACGCTTTTCGTCAAAGGGGCTGAGATTCGAGTCGGGCAGTCTCTTGGTACGGGAAAGAGGGAAACAGTCCTTGGAAAACTCCAGCCAGGGAAATGTATTGATGATATCGTATTTGTTATAGGTCTTGATACAGGGAGAAACACTTCCAAGTGCTGCCATGGCCGAAGCGACAGGTTCCCGGGTAAGCCATTTAATAAAAGCGAGAGCGTTCTGGGGATGCCGGCTGTATCGGGAAACTGCAAGAGATCCGCCTCCATAAATTGGATTTCTCCCGGGAATCATACCAAACCCAACATTTCCTACGATTTTTGAACCGTACCCTAGAATTTCAGATGCATAATTGCTGAAATTAATCATCATAGCCACATTGCCGTTTGCAAATTCTTTTGCTGTATTTGTCCACCATTTTGAGGGTTTGCCGGGGGCATATCGCTGCGCTTCCATAAGCTCTTCCAGCGCTTTTTTTCCAAGATTGTTATTGATAACAATTCTTCCGTCCTGATTATAAAGATTGTCATGATGACTGAAAAAGCGGGCAAGAAATTCGGTTGCCGCAACGCCTGTATTTCCCAGAGTGAGGTTTGTCCCATACCTCACATCACAGTCAAGCTCGCTGCATTCTGTAAAAAAAGCCGCAATCTGGTTAAACTCTTCGAAAGTTTCGGGAAGTTTTAATTCCTGACGGTATTTTTCCTGGTAGATTCTTTTCACAACGATACTTTCGAAGAGATCTTTTCTGTAAAAAAGAAGCTGTGAACTGGGGGAAACAGGAAGGGCATAAATTTTGCCCCGTACATAACTGTACTTGTCTTCCAGTGTCGGCAGATACTCTGAGAAAACTTCTTTTATAGCAGGGTCTATTTCTTCCAGAGGAAGCAGAAGGCGTTCGGCGAACCATGAGAGCCAGGTGACATCGATACGGAAAATATCATACAAACTTGACATAGCAGGATCAGCGAACTGTTCGTAAATTTCATCATAAGAGAAAACAGATATTTTGACTTTTGTTCCTGTCTTTTCAGTGTAAAACTGAGCCATGCCCTGCATTATAATGGATTCCGGACTGTCCAGGGCAAGAATGTTAAGACAATCAGCCTGATCGTTTTGGATATCTATATTTTTCCAGTTGCGTTCTCCGTCATTTTCAAAAATATGATCCAGAGAAGAGCTTTCTGATTCTGAATGTATGATATCCGAGGCTACTTCTCGGCCCAGAAGACTGTAATTCAGTTCATATTTTTTAAAATCTTTTTCGGGCAGGGAAACTACAGGTGAAAGGGTGTGAATATCCACCTGTTTTTCTGAAAAAAAGGATTGCATGAGTGGTCTTATTTTTTCAGCAAAACCTATGTTGGTAGTTACGATCACGTCGATTTCTTCATCGCCCGCAAAGAGATTTAGAATACTGTGAGAAACCTGATCTATATCTGTTGAAACTTTCAAAAGATTGCCATGAAACTCTTTGTCTGTTTCTTCCAGAAATCCTTTTAAAAATTCGGCTTCGTTGGAAAATCTTGCGGATTCCGTTACCAGCACAATGTTGCGGTATTTTTTTGTCAGTATTTTGCGGGCAATGTGATTTCCGGCGAGTTTGTAATCAAATCCATAGTAATCAGCCTGAAATCCGGGACGTCTTTCTACAAAACGCACATTGTTAAGACCGGAATGCTGATACACATTATCTTTATAATTGAGACAGGTGATAACGGCCATGCCACAGACCATGACAGATTTTGCCTTCTGGATCATCTCCTGCTCAGTCTGAGGGTTGTTGTTTGAGATATAAAGTTCGGTAGAATAACCGTTTCTTTCGGCATAATATTTCAGACTGTTATAGAATTCTCTGTATTGCTTTGACTCAACGGTGGGAAGAATAACACCGATAATTTTTCCAGAGCCTTTTCGCAGTATTCTTGCCTGTTCATTGATCGTATATCCCAGTTTCCGGGCGGCTTCTTCCACAATCCGTATTTTTTCACTGCTCACATTCCCTTTTCCATTTAATACATTGGATACCGTGCCCTGAGACACTCCTGCTAATTTTGCTACATCGAGAATAGTTGCCATAAATCCCCCTGTTTGTGTTTTATAACGTTTTAATAAATTATATAACATTTTTTCTGCTTTTGCATATATTTTTTTGATGAAAATAAAAATAGAGAAGGAAAGGGTAAAAAGATGAATTTTATTGTAAAATTATAACGTTATAAAATGTAGAAATGTAAAAAAGAGGTAAAATAACATGAAAAAATAAGTTTAAAGAGGTAAAACTTGTAAAATATGTCAAAAAATATATTGACACGTTTCAAAACAAATGATAGTATGAAACCGTAGCAAAGAAAAAATGACACGATATAAAATTAGGAGGGAAAAACTATGAAAAAAGTGTTAGCTACAGTACTTACTGGTGCAATGGTAATGGCAATGGGCGGTGTTGTTGTGCAGGCAGATGAGGTGGACAAGAGTGAATCCATCGTGGTCTATACCAACAACGGAGGAGAAGGAAGAGATCAGTGGCTGATCGAACGTGCGGCTGAAGAAGGATATAACGTTCAGGTTGTTCACGGCGGCGCTTCTGAAATTACACAGCGTATGATCGCAGAAAAAAACAATCCTCTCTGTGATGTTGTGTTCGGACTGAACAATATCGAGTATGAAAAACTGAAGGCCAATGAACTGCTGGAGGAGTGGGAGCCGGACTGGACAGACGGAGTGGATGAGAGTCTGATCGATAAAGACGGATTTTATTATCCGGTTACCACTACGCCCCTTCTTCTGATCGGAAATGCGGATTATGAAGATATGCCTTCCGACTGGACTGATCTGGTTGACGAGAAATATAAAGGCCTGTATCAGCTTCATGCACTGAACGGCGGAACTGCGCAGACTGTATATGCAAGTATCATCAGCAGATATGCGGATCCGGACGGTGAGCTGGGAATATCTGACGAAGGCTGGGAAATTGCGGCGGCATTTCTCGGAAACGCTCATAATATTGTGGAAGGAGAGGATTCCATTGGCGATGTGATAGACGGTACATATCCAATGGATGAGCATTGGGCATCCGGCGTGATCACAGAACAGAATACACGAGATTATAAATTCCAGATCATGACTCCGGAAGTCGGAGAACCATATGTAGTTGAGTCTGTCGCAATCGCGAAAGGAACAGAGAAATATGATCTCTGTGTGGATTTCCTGAACTGGCTGGGCAGTTCCGACATTCAGCTTGAGTGGTCTAATGAGTTTGGAACGATTCCCTGTCAGGCGGACGCAATGGAAAATGTATCTGAGGATCTGAAAGAATTAATGGCTATGCTCAAACCGCAGGATCTTGACTGGGCTTTTATAGCGGAGAACATTGACGCCTGGGTGGAAAAGGCAGAACTTGAATTTATTCAGTAACTTCAAAAAAATATGATTCAGACAGGAGCGGACCATGGTTAAATTTGAAAATGTTGAAATTAAATATGGCGATTTTGTGGCAATGGAAAATCTGAATCTGGACATTGAGGAAGGTGAGTTTTTCACCTTCCTTGGCCCGAGCGGATGTGGAAAAACCACTTCTTTAAGAGCTTTGGTGGGATTTATTACGCCGTCAAAAGGTAAGGTGTATGTTTCCGGAAAAGACGTTACCAATCTTCCGGTGGAAAGCAGAAACATTGGAATGGTGTTTCAGAGTTACGCCCTGTTTCCTACCATGACAGTATATGAAAATATTGCTTTTGGTATGAAGGTAAAGAAAATGCCGAAGGCGGAAATCGACAGAAAAGTACATGAGGTAGCGGATAAGATAAAAATTACGGAAGAACAGCTCCAGAAAAATGTATCCGAACTTTCCGGCGGACAGCAGCAGAGAGTTGCACTGGCCCGGGCGATAGTTCTGGAGCCAAAAATTCTCTGTCTGGACGAGCCGTTATCCAATCTGGACGCGAAGCTTCGTATTGATATGCGCCTTGAGCTGAAACGTCTTCAGAAGGAGCTGGGAATCACTACTCTTTATGTCACTCATGATCAGGAGGAGGCGCTGACGCTTTCCGACAGAATAGCAGTATTTAATAACGGCTGTATCGAACAGGTCGGAACGCCATATGAGATTTATAATTCTTCCAGGAGTGAGTTTGTCTGTGATTTTATTGGAGATATCAACCGTTTTGGAGAGAAAATCCTGACTTCCGTTAATGAACAGATGGGAACGAATCTGGACATATCCAAAACAGGGTTTGTAAGAATAGAAAAATGTGTGGATGAATACAAACCGGATCACGCCAAGATCATGGGGGTCGTAACAGAACTGGAATTTAATGGGATTCTGACAAAATATACGCTTTCCTGCATGGGGCAGACTATTAAATATCTGGAAAAAAATGACGGATATAAATATTATAAAGAAGGCGATCCTGTCGACTTGTATATCGATCCTCGTGATATCATGCAGTTCTGAAGGAGGAAAGAATTATGGGGAAATTGAAAGCAAAAATACAGGACGGGACGATAAATATACCGGGGCTGATCCTGAAGATCGTTCTGATATGGTTCATTTTTTCTTTCCTGGTATTTCCGAATATCAATCTGATTTTCCGGGTATTTGTCAAAGACGGTCAGTTTTCTCTGGAAGCTGTTGAAAAAATTACAAAATCTGCGAGAGCCATAAGCAGTTTGAAGAACAGTTTTATTCTGGCAGTGGCTTCTATAATTACTGTAAATATTTCCGGTATCCTGATCGTGCTGTTTACAGAATACTTTGATATCAAAGGCTCGAAGATACTCAGTATGGGATTTATGACTACACTGATCTACAGCGGCGTAGTGCTTGTAACCGGATACAAATTTGTATATGGTGAAACAGGAATTGTGACAAAAGTACTGATGCAGTTCTTCCCGGATATGAATCCCCAGTGGTTTATAGGATTTGGAGCGGTACTGTTTATCATGACTTTTTCGGGTACATCCAATCACATGATGTTTCTGACAAACGCAATCAGAGGTTTGGACTATCACACGATCGAAGCTGCGAAAAATATGGGGGCGTCTCAGAGTACGATTCTCTTTAAGATTGTTCTGCCTACCATGATGCCTACAATCTTTGCGATCACGATTCTGACATTTATTGCGGCGTTAAGTACCATGTCCGGACCGCTCATCGTCGGAGGTCCTGATTTTCAGACCATTAATCCTATGATCCGGACGTTCAGCAATATGACGACTTCCAGAGACATAGCCGCTCTTCTGGCAATTATTCTGGGCCTGGCGACGGCGATCCTTCTGTTTATCATGCAGAAAATTGAGAAAAAAGGAAATTATATTTCTGTTTCCAAAACAAAGGCCAAAATGGTGAAACAGAAAATTCAGAATCCGGTACTGAATGTGATCGCTCACATTGTTGCTTATGTGATGTTTATCATTTATATGCTGCCGATCATCAATGTTCTGGTATTCTCCTTTACAGACGGAATGACGATCAAGACCGGACAGCTCCGAAAGGATTCCTTTACTCTGGAAAATTACGCAAAACTTTTCCAGTCTTCGTCAGCTTACAAACCTTATCTGGTCAGTATTGCGTATTCTCTTCTGGCGGCACTTGTGGTAGCGGTGATCTGTATTGCGGTTGCCAGAATCGTGACAAAGCTGAAACATAAATGGGACAAACTGTATGAGCCGTTCATACTGATACCCTGGCTCCTTCCGTCTACAATGATCGCGTTGGGGCTGATGATGACATATGATGAAGCCCGCCTGAATCTTGCGAATAAGATTCTGGTAGCCACTCCTGTCATTCTTTTGGTAGCGTATATCGTAATAAAAATACCTTTTTCATACCGGATGACAAGAGCTGCGTTCATCAGCCTGGATGGAAATATGGAAGAGGCGGCGCAGGTTATGGGAGCGAAACCTTTCTATACCATGAGAAAAGTGATTCTTCCGGTAATCATGCCGGTTGTAATCTCTGTTATTGTGCTGAATTTTAATAGCCTTCTGTCGGAATACGATCTGTCAGTATTCTTATATCATCCGCTGTTCCAGCCTCTGGGTATTGTCATAAAAATGGCTACCGATGAAACGGCTACTACAGAAGCCCAGGCTATGGCTTTCGTATATACAGTGATTTTGATGATTATTTCTACGATCGCACTGTGGCTTGGACGTTACGGAGGGTTGGAGACTGTCAAAAAATTATTTAAGAAGAGAGGGAAAACAGCATGAAATCTTTAACTCAGTTAAGAAAAGAGAAAGGTGTTCTCGTGGCTGCCCACAGAGGAACATCCGGCGGCAATATTCCGCCAAATACTATTGCCGCTTTTGACCTTGCTTTGAAAGAAGGGGCCGATATCCTGGAAATGGATCTGTTTAAAAGTCTGGATGGAGAGATCTTTGTTTTTCATACGGGAACAGAACCGTGTTATCTGGACAGGCATATAAGGATTGAAAGCAAAACGTCAGAAGAGATCAGGAATCTGAGACTGTGCAACTGCGACCTGGAGGAAACATTTCTGGGAGTAAACTCCTTTGATGAGATACTGGAGCATTATAAAGGTAAATGTATTATGAACCTCGACCGTTGCATTCATATTACTGAGGATGTGATGCGGGCGGTCAGACGACATAATATGGTAGATCAGATTCTCCTGAAAAGTGATACCTCAGATAAATCGCTGAAGCTGGTGGAAACCTTTGCGCCGGATGTAGCATATATGCCAATTTTCTTTATGGAAGAAGATACCGCTTCTGAGAAAATTGAAAATATGAATATTAATTATGTAGGAGCGGAACTGGTATTTGACAGGGAAGATGCTGCTATTGTACAGGACTCGTATCTGGAAATGATGCATAAGAAAAACAGACTTCTCTGGGCGAATTCTCTTGTATATTCCAGCCGTGTACCACTGACAGCAGGACACAGTGACGATATTTCCCTCACAGATGATCCGGAAAAGGGTTGGGGCTGGCTGGTGGATAAAGGATTTGACATCATACAGACAGACTGGACGTATCATCTGGTCCATTATCTTAAAGACAGAAGACCGTGATTGGTTCAGAAACCGGCTGCGCTTAAAGTGGCAGCCGGTTTTCGTATTTATGTCCATGTGTCATACATTTATGGAGAGGAAGGTTAGCATGAGTATTGAGCTTCTGGGAGAATCTATCAATGAATTGAGTATTGTATCCATGGCTTTGCGGATTTTCATGTCAATGGTATGCAGCGGAGCGATCGGTCTGGAAAGAGGAAAAGCCAACCAGCCGGCAGGTATGCGTACTTATATGCTTGTAAGTCTGGGAGCCTGTATCGTGATGATCACAGGAGACTATGTCTTTTATAAATATGGTACAGGGGATCCGGCGCGCCTGGGCGCTCAGGTGGTGAGCGGGATTGGTTTTCTGGGTGCGGGAAGTATCATGGTGTCCGGGAAATTAAGAATCCGGGGCCTGACAACTGCAGCGGGACTGTGGACTTCCGCCTGCATCGGGCTTGTCATGGGGATCGGTTTTTTTGAGTGCGGAGTTATAGCGACTGTGGCAGTTTATATTATTATAGGATATTTTAAGAAACTGGAAGACAGAATCACCTTTTATGACGGTTGGTTCAGCGTTTATGTCCGTGTAGAAGATCCGTCCTGTTTTGCGGATCTCTATGATGAGGTGAAAAAAATGGGAATGAAAACAGGAGAAGTACAGCTTCTGGATAAAAAACATGAATGTAAAGAAGCCATAATCTCCGTACGGAACAATTCGCACAGAGACAGAGATGAGATTCTTTCCGCATTACAAAATATAAACGGAGTGTCCAAAGCCAGATACGTATCCTGAGACGACGATCCGGTTATCGTCCGATATAGTTCAGGGTATAGGCGACAGTATTAGCTGAGATACAAAATACGGCATAAGTATACAAGCCGTCAAAGAAAATACCCCGCCAACGTCTGCGGCGGGGTATTTCATTTAGACGGCTGTAACTTTGCCGATTTTTTTCTCAGTCCTTAAGAATCTTATTCAGCACATACACAAGGATCGTAAGGATGATAATAACCGTAAAAATACTCAGCATCCCTTTCCACATAACTTCCAGGGCCTGCATAATAAGTTCTGTATTCATAATACATACTCCTTTCCTGAGTAATCCTTCATGAAACACTGATTACAGAATACTGGATACAACACTTAAGATAACGCCTCCGGCAACAACAGACGCGATCTGTCCGGAAACATTGGTACCGGTAGCCTGCATGATCAGAACGTTGCTGGGGTCTTCCTTGAGAGCCATTCTCTGAACAACACGGGCAGCCATGGGGAATGCGGAGATTCCTGCGGCGCCGATCATCGGATTGACTTTCTCCTTGGTAAACAGGTTCAGAAGCTTTGCAAAAAGCACGCCGGCCGCTGTATCGAAGATAAAAGCTGCCAGACCGATGAGCATGATCAGCAGAGTCTGCGGATTAACAAAAGTGTCGGCTTTCATACTGAAAGCGATGGTGATTCCCAGAAGCAGGGAAACCAGGTTGGAAAGAACATTCTGCGCTGTGTCGGAAAGATTGTTCAGCACGCCGCACTCACGGAGCAGGTTGCCGAACATCAGGAATCCAACAAGGGAAACTGACATCGGAGCTACAAGTCCGGCTACGAAAGTAACCACGATGGGGAAAATGATCTTCGCTTTTCTGGAAACATTGACCGCCTTATATTCCATATGGATGCAGCGTTCTTTCTTGGTGGTGAGCAGACGGATAACGATCGGCTGGATAATGGGTACGAGGGCCATATACGAGTATGCCACCACGGCAATGGGCCCGATGTAATTGGATCCCAGCACCTGCGATACCAGAATGGAAGTGGGGCCGTCGGCCGCGCCGATGATACCGATGGATGCGGCGTCCTTGAGGTCAAAGCCAAGGAATACGGCAACCAGGATAGCTGCAAAAATACCGAACTGTGCGGCGGCGCCGAACAGGAACAGCTTGGGGTTGGAAAGAAGCGGGCCGAAATCGATCATGGCGCCGATTCCGATGAAAAGCAGCAGAGGCATTGCCTCGGAAGCTTCGATTCCCACGTCGAACAGCCATTCAATGATACCGTTGGTCTCGCCGATTCCGGCAAGAGTCTGGTTCAGAACGCCCGACTCGGGAAGGTTTACCAGGATCGCGCCAAAGCCCAGCGGAAGCAGAAGCACCGGTTCCAGATCCTTGCTGATGGCAAGCCAGATCAGAACAGCGCCAATGACATACATGACGATCTGCTGCGGGGTAATAGACGTGATGCCCGAAATTAAAAAGTCCATATAAGTTCCTCCTTCTTACTATATGGGAAAATTTTTTCTGCCAGCTCTTTGAAGTGCCCTGTTTCCGGATTTGGACGACGGTTCTGCTTTATGAGAAATCAAGGTTTTTCTGATAAAGTGTACTGATTTTCTATGAAATCAAAAAGACCTGCGTCCCTGCCATGAATGGAACACAGGTCTTGTCATATACCGGTTACTTGAAAGGTATAGATTAAGCCAGAGCTTACACCCATGAATGTTGACCTAATCGCACGAAAACAGTGCTGGCTACTCCCCTATATCAAGTTGTATTTTACAGCATATACCTTATGTTTTCAAGAATTTTTTTCATTTTTGGCCGGATAGAGTCATGATCTGGCGGTTTTTACGATCACGATGAGGATAAGAAGCAGAAGAAGAGCTCCAATCCCTCCGATAACATAATAAGGAACGTCCGTATGGGAGGCGGAATAGTCCTGAGCGGCTGTAAGGTTCTGCTGGCTTGCCTGCACAAGACTGTCGTCCTGCTCCTGGACGGCGGCCATAACAGCAGTTCCGACAGGCGTTCCGTTAAAATAGTACTGACGGCTGGTCTGTCCGTTTTCGGCCGGAGAATCCTCTGCAGTAAGGGCGTCGGCGGCAGTTCCCGATGGAACATAGACATCTCCTCCGGAAACCATATTGAAATCCGTATCTCCCAGAGAAAGCATCTGGAAATTATCAAATCCATAGTTCAACAGACTTCCCGCCTCTGTGCCGGTAGTGCCGGAAGCTCCCTGAAGGACCACCGCGATGAGTGTGATATCGTTTTTGCGGGCTCCGCATACCAGAGTGCTGCCGGAAGCCTCCGTATATCCCTCACGGCCGCCGAGACAGTATTGATAATATGCGGCGTTGGCGCTGTTTGTCATGGAAAAATTGTTTGTCAGGACGCGCTCTCCGCCGGATACGTTTGTAGCCGGGATGGTATAAGAAGTTGTGCCGGCGATGGTACAGAAGGTATCATTGTCGATGGCGGCCTTCATGATCAGCGCCATATCGTGAGCAGTAGTATGCTGATTTTCATCCGGAAGCCCTGTGGGGTTGGTGAAAACCGTGTTGGTGCATCCGAGTTCGGAGGCTTTTGTGTTCATCATCTGGACGAAGGCGTCTACAGAGCCGCCGATATGTTCGGCCACCTGCAGGGCGATATCATTGGCGGAAGACAGCATCATGGCGTAAAGACACTGTTCCATGGTGAAAACTTCATCTAACTGGGCGGAAATATTTGCTCCGCCGTCGGTAACGCCGGACACGCCGGTAGCTGTCATAGTCACCTGGTCGGTAAGCTGGCTGTTTTCCAGGGCAAGGAGGGAAGTCATCACCTTTACCGTGGCGCCGGGATAAAGAACCTGATCCATGTTCTTGGCGTATACGATGGTATTGGTGGAATCCTCCATGATGACTGCCGCAGTAGAGGTGATGTCAGGTCCCTGGGGCCAGCCGGAAATACTGTTGGTAGTGATGCCCGTTCCCGCGGCAGCAGTCTCTTCTGCGGCTTTGACCGGTGTGTGCAGCAGCAGGGAAAAGGCAGCGGCCGCCGCCAGCAGGCCGGCAAAAAATCTTTTTATTTTCATAAATATACTCCTGTTTTCAATGAATGATCTGTCAATTATTATTCCGCAAAAAAAGAAAAAAATCAGATGATCTGCGGAGATTGTTTCAGAACCTATCATATCCCATTTTTCTCTGTAATTCAACACCTTCTTGGCGGCTTTTACAGAGGAAATACCTCTATAGCCTTGCAAAAAACAGGGTACAATGATAAAATAAACCCGGCGAAAAGTAAAAAGTATGTAAAATCGACAATATCTGAGGATTATAAATATGGATAAAAAGCAGAATACAGGAAGCCGGATCCAATGGGGACGCATGATAAAAAAGCTGAATCCCTATACTGTGCAGAAAGGATTCCGTTATCTGAAACATTACGGTCCGAAAGAATTCTGGATCCGTCTCCATGAGCGCTTTGAACCGGAAGAGGTCCCATATGGACCCTGGTACGAAGCGTATGTTCCGGACGAGGCGGAACTGAACCGCCAGCGGCGGAGCAGGCTGGACTATGAACCGCTGATCAGTGTAGCGGTGCCTGCCTACCGTACGCCAAAGCTGTTTCTCTCCCAGATGCTGGACTCCCTTCTGGCACAGACATATAAGAACTGGGAACTGTGCATCGCAAACGGAAGTCCCCAGGACGAGGATATGAGAGAGGTGCTGGAAGAATATTCCGCCCGGGACAAGCGCATCTGCGTGCAGGATCTGACGGAAAATCTGGGGATCGCCGGAAATACCAACGCAGCTCTTTCCATGGCCTCCGGTGAATTTGCGGGGATTCTGGATCATGATGATCTTCTTGCCCCCAACGCTCTTTTTGAAATAGCCAAAGCGCTGGGAAGGGATCGCAGTCTGGACGCTGTGTATACAGATGAGGATAAAGTGACGACAGATCTTAAAGAACATTTCCAGCCTCATCTGAAGCCTGATTTCAACCTGGATCTTCTCCGGTCCAACAATTATATCTGCCACTTTTTCGTAGTACGGCGGGAGATCCTTAAGAAAGTGGGCGGCTTCCGGCAGGAATTTGACGGGGCCCAGGATTATGACTTTATCTTCCGGTGCGTGGAACAGGCGGAAAAGGTGGGACATATTCCGGAGATCCTTTATCACTGGAGAACGCATAAGGCTTCCACGGCAGACAATCCGGCCAGTAAGATGTACGCCTTTGACGCCGGAAAACGGGCTATAGAGGCTCATCTGAAAAGAACAGGGGTAAAAGGGACAGTAAGTCATACGCCGGATCTGGGATTTTACCGGGTGACATATCCTGTTCAGGGCGAACCTCTGATCTCTGTCATCATTCCCAATAAGGATGAGAAGGAGACTCTGAAGGCCTGCATAGAATCCATCCGTGAAAAAACAGAGTATTCCAACTACGAAATACTGATCATTGAAAACAACAGTACCACAGAAGAGATCTTTCAGTATTATAAAGAGCTTTCGGCAGATCCCCGTATCCGTCTGCTGAGATGGAAAAAGGAATTCAATTATTCTGCCATTAATAATTACGGCGTCCGTCAGGCAAAAGGAGAGTATCTGCTGTTTTTAAACAATGATGTGACAGTGATCACTCCGGGCTGGATGAAAGAGATGCTGGGAGTCTGTCAGCGCCCCGAGGTAGGCGCGGTGGGAGTAAAGCTGATCTATCCGGACAACACGATCCAGCATGCCGGATGTGTGATCGGAATCGGCGGGATTGCGGGACACATGTTTGTAGATATGCCCGCGAACAGGACCGGGTATCTTCATAAAGCGTCGCTGCTGCAGGATATGAGCGCTGTTACGGCAGCCTGCATGATGATGAAAAAAGATGTCTTTGATACCGCCGGGGGATTTACGGAAAAGCTGTCGGTGGCTTTTAACGATGTGGATCTCTGCCTGAAAGTCAGAGAAAACGGAAAACTGATCGTATATGATCCTTATGTTCAGCTTTACCACGCGGAATCAAAGACAAGAGGAGCCGAGGACAGCAAAGAGAAGGTACGCCGTTTCCAGGAAGAGATCGAGTATATGCGGAGCCGCTGGATCGGCATTCTGAAAAAGGGAGATCCCTATTACAATAAAAATCTTTCCCTGACAAAATGGAATTATTCACTTCGTCCTCTTCCGGGTATGACGAAGAAGGGGTAAGGAGGATTTATGAAGGTATCGGTGGTTATACCGAATTTTAACGGAATTGCTTTTCTGGACAGTGTTCTTGGAAGTCTTGAGGGACAGACGCTGAGGGATTTTGAAGTGATCCTTGTAGACAACGGCTCTTCAGATGGAAGCTGCTCCTTTGTGGCGGGGAATTATCCCTGGGTCCATATTCTGGAGCTGCCGGAAAACTTTGGCTTCTGCAAAGCGGTCAATGAAGGGATCAGAGCGGCCAAGGCTCCTTATGTACTGCTTCTGAATAATGATACGGAGGCGGAAGAAAACTTTGTAGAAGAAATGCTGGAGGCTCTGAAAAGGCATAAAAACGCTTTTTCCTGCGGGGCAAGGATGGTACAGTACCACGATAGGGACAGGCTGGACGATGCGGGAAATTTCTACTGCGCGCTGGGATGGTCCTATGCCCGGGGAAAAGGGAAAGATATTCATTCTTATGAAAAAGAAGAACGGATCTTCGCTTCCTGCGGAGGCGCCGCGATCTATAGAAAGAAAGTCCTGGAACAGATCGGGCTTTTTGATGAAGAGCATTTTGCTTATCTGGAAGATATTGATATCGGCTACCGGGCCAGAATCTACGGATATGAAAACTGGTACGCGCCGAAAGCTGTGGTCTACCATGTAGGCAGCGGCACCAGTGGATCGCGCTATAACCAGTTTAAAACAAGATATTCCTCGAGAAATAATATTTATCTGATCTACAAAAACATGCCTTTGCTGCAGATTATCCTGAATCTTCCGTTTCTGGCGGCCGGTTTCGGGATCAAGGCGCTGTTTTTTGCCGCGAAGGGAATGGGAAAAGGATATCTGGCGGGGATAAAAAACGGTTTTTCCATCAGCCGGAAGGGAAAAAAAGTCCCGTTTACTGTGAAACACCTTTCCAATTATGTAAAGATCCAGATAGAATTATGGGTAAATATTTTCCGGCGTTTTGCGGCGTAAGGAAGAAATTACAGGATTTCATTTTATTTTTATAAAATAAACAGGAAGATCATATTGATTTTAAAGTACAACTATTATAAGATAAACACTATGAAATGGATTGAGGTGGCAGAGATTGATTCAGGATAACCAGAAGAATTTCAGTCGTCTTCAGATGCTGATAGATGCTTTTGTCATCGCCGGTTCCTACGTGATCGCATGGATGATCCGTTTTATCGGGCCGTTTTCCTATTCGGCAGTGCGTACACTATCCTTTGAGCAGTATATGTTTGCCCTGATCTTTATCATTCCGGGCTACCTGCTTCTGTATCAGGCTTTCACGCTTTATGAGCCTATGCACATGCAGGGACGGAGGCTTGTTCTGGCAAATGTGATCAAGGCCAACGTGCTGGGGCTGCTGCTGATCGTATTTACGCTGTACATGCTGGAGGAAAGCGATTTTTCCCGACTGACGGTATATATTTTCTGTGTGATCAATATCATTCTGGAATGGTCCGTCCGCATGCTGATCTTCGCGGTGCTGCGGGATATGCGGAAAAAAGGCCATAACCAGAAACAGATCATACTGGTGGGATACAGCCGCGCGGCAGAAGAATATATTGACAGGATCCAGCAGAATCCTCAGTGGGGTTATGTTATCCGGGGAATCCTGGATGATAATGTTCCCGCCGGGACACTGTACAAAGGAGTAAAGGTGATCGGAAGGATCGCGAATCTTACTGTGATACTTCCGGCCAACAGACTGGACGAGATCGCGATCACACTGGGACTGAGCGAGTATTACCGCCTGGAAGAAATCGTCGCTATGTGCGAAAAGTCAGGCGTTCATACAAAATTTATTCCCGATTACAACAAAATCATACCTACCAAACCGTATACAGAAGATATTCTCGGCCTTCCGGTGATCAATATCCGGTACGTGCCTCTGAGCAATACCTTTAACGCCATGGTAAAGAGAGCCATGGATATTGCAGGGTCTATTGCGGCGATCATCGTGTCTTCTCCGGTAATGCTCCTGATGTGCATCCTGATCAAGCTTACGTCTCCCGGACCGCTGATCTATAAGCAGGAAAGGGTGGGCCTTCATAATAAGACATTTCGCATGTATAAGTTCCGTTCCATGGAGATCCAGCCTGAAGCAGAAGAGAAAAAGGCGTGGACGGTAAAGAATGATCCGCGGGTCACGGGAATCGGCAGATTTATGCGCAGGACAAGTATTGACGAGCTTCCGCAGCTTTTTAACATTCTGCGGGGAGATATGAGTCTGGTGGGGCCAAGACCGGAACGGCCTTTCTTTGTAGAAAAATTCCGGGAAGAAATACCGCGCTATATGGTAAAGCACCAGGTACGTCCGGGTCTTACCGGATGGGCTCAGGTAAACGGCTACCGGGGCGATACTTCTATCAGAAAACGGATTGATTATGACCTTTATTATATTGAAAACTGGACAATAGGATTTGACATAAAGATATTGTTTTTGACATTTTTTAAAGGTTTTATCAATAAAAATGCATATTAAAAGATAAGGGGAAAGAACATGGCAAAACCAAGATCCAAAACGAAAAAGATACTGTTTGCGGTAGAGATCATCGTTCTGCTGCTGTTTATCGGCGGTCTGTATGTTTACGGACAGTTGAATTCCAAACTGGATAAGGTCAACCAGCCGGTAATGGACGACAGTAAGATCCAGGTCAACCAGGAAGTTCAGGACGCTATCGATTCGGAAACTTCCAAGCTTACAGGTTATACCACTTACGCTCTGTTCGGCATTGATCACAGGGATAAAAATCCTGCCCTGGGAACAGAAAACAGCGATACCATGATCATTGCCAGTGTCAACAATGATACCAAGGATGTGAAGCTGGTTTCCGTATACAGAGACACGCTTCTGAATCTTGGAGACGGCACATATTCCAAGGCAAACGCGGCCTATGCTTACGGAGGCCCGGAGCAGGCGATCACCATGCTGAACACGAACCTGGACCTGAACATCACAGAATACGCGACGGTGAACTTCAATGCCCTGGCGGAGATCGTGGACTGTCTCGGCGGTCTGGATATGGATATGTCTTACGCGGAGATTGTCCATATGAACAATTACTGTCAGGAGACCTCAGAGGAAACAGGAAAGTCCTATACTCCTATCGAGCTTCCGGAAAGACCGGAGGATATCGAAAAGATCGACTACCGTTATCATCTGAACGGCGTCCAGGTAACCTCCTACTGCCGTATCCGTTATACGGCCAGCCTGGATATGGGACGTACGGAAAGACAGAGAAAAGTTATCCAGATGATCGTACAGAAGGCGAAAACTGCAGGATTGAGCACGATCTTTGACATCATGGATCAGGTGTTCCCCATGGTGACCACCTCTCTCAGCAAAACCGAGATCCTTCAGCTCCTGCCGACTATGATCGGTTACAGTATGAACGAGACGGTAGGTTTCCCGACCAACTATAAGTTCGCAACCGTGAAGGGAAGCGTGATCGTGCCTACTGATCTGGAATCCAATGTGATAGAGCTTCACAAGTTCCTTTATGGAGACGAGAATTACACGCCTTCTTCCACAGTTAAGGAAAACAGCCAGGAAATCCTGGATATTGTGGGAGGTACAGCAAATCTGAACGACACCCAGCCGGCTGTTACAGAAGAAACGGAAAATACAGGAGACGATACCGTGTTCTTCCAGAACGACGGAAGCGGATGGGCGGATACCACCGATCAGATCGCAAGCGATAACTCCGGAGATACCGGCTATGATCCCGGATATGAAGATCCCGGAACAGACGGAGGGGATACCAGCTATGATCCCGGAACCGGAGGAGACACCGGTTATGATCCCGGAACCGGAGGAGATACCGGCTATGATCCTGGAACCGGAGGAGATACCGGCTATGATCCTGGAACCGGAGGAGACACCGGCTATGATCCCGGAACCGGAGGAGATACTACCGGAGACGGAGGAGACACCGGTTATGATCCCGGAACCGGAGGCGGAGATGTCGGCGGAGGAGATACTACCGGAGGCGGAGACGTCGGCGGCGGAGATACCAGCGGAGGCGGAGACGTCGGCGGCGGAGATACCAGCGGAGGTGGAGACGTCGGCGGAGGAGATACTACCGGAGGCGGAGATACCAGCGGAGGCGGAGATGCCAGCGCCGGAGCAGACACCGGAGGCGGAGACGCGGCTGCAGGAGGAGCAGAACAAGCTGCATAGGAATCTTATTCAGGAGGGAATTTCTCGAAATGAGAAATTCCCTCCTGTTGACAGGAGAAAATATCATGAAAGAAAAGACAATCGATGTGATCATTCCCACCTATCATCCGGGGAAGGAATTTGCCGGGCTTTTGGATCGTCTGAAAAAACAGAGCCGTCCTGTAAGAAAAATCCTTGTCATGAACACAGAAGAAAAATTTTGGAATACCGGATGGGAGAAAAAGTATCCTGACCTTGAAGTGCATCATCTGAAAAAAGAAGAATTTGATCATGGCGGAACGAGAAAGAAAGCGGCGGAGCTTTCAGAAGCAGATATTATGGTATTTATGACTCAGGACGCTTTGCCTGCAGACAGAAAACTTATAGAAAACCTGGAAAAAGCTCTTGAATCGGAACCGGAGATCGGAGCGGCTTACGCCAGACAGCTTCCCAGAGAAGACTGCAGCTATATAGAAAAATATACAAGAGCCTTTAATTATCCGGAACAGCCCTCTGTGAAGTCGGAGGCGGATCTTCCTGTATACGGCATAAAAACTTTTTTCTGTTCCAATGTCTGCGCGGCGTACAAAAAAGAGATATACTTAAGGCTGGGAGGCTTTGTTCCCCGTACAATCTTTAACGAAGATATGATTTACGCCGCCGCCCTGATCCGCAGTGGATATCGGATAGCTTATGCGGCGGAGGCACAGGTCATCCATTCTCACAATTATTCCTGCGCGCAGCAGTTCCGGAGGAATTTCGATCTTGGAGTTTCCCAGGCCGAGCATCCGGAAATATTTGAGGGAGTGTCCTCGGAAGGGGAAGGAATGCGCCTTGTAAAAAGAACCTTCTGCCATTTGTTCCGGAACAGGAAATTCTGGATGGTACCGGGTTTTGTTGCTCAGAGCGCGTGTAAATATGCAGGATACCTTGCCGGAAAAAATTTCAGAAGGCTTCCTGACAAAATGATCCTGCGGTGTACCATGAGCCGCGATTACTGGAAATAAAAAATAATCCGGCCGGCGGAGGTACACTTATTTTTTAAAGAGTTGTCACATTTTGAACACAATTGCCTGATACACTGATTTCTATAAAAAGAGAAAACAGAAGAAGGGAGCAGTAATATGAACGACGATAGATTATGGGATCAGAATGCTCCACAAAATCGGAATGAAGAACAAACAGGCGGCGTACACGGAGAAGTCAGCCGCTATACCCATTATCAGATGCACCAGAGCAATTTTGACCTGCAGAAAAAACTTCCTCAGAAGAGTCCCAGGAAAAAGAAGGGGTTCTGGAAGAAACTTCCGGAAACAATAGCGCTGGCTGTTGTCTTCGGACTTGTGGCCGGAGGAGTCTTTCAGGGCGTGAATATGGCCGCGGACAGATATCTGGAACCGGATACACAGTTGTCGCTTTCGTCCGTGGAAACAGTCGATCAGGACGATGCAGACACGTCCCAGACCGGCACGTCCCAGACATCAGGTACAGTGGCTGGCGTGGCGCAGGCGGCGATGCCTTCTGTAGTTGCCATTACTTCAGTCAGTATCCAGGAGATCCCAAGCTTTTTCGGGATTTACGGCTTCGGAGGAACGCAGCAGTATTCCAGCGAGAGCAGCGGTTCCGGCATTATTGTCGGAGAAAACGACGATGAGCTTCTGATTGCTACGAATAATCATGTGGTAGAGGGAGCGGATACGCTGAGCGTATGTTTCATTGGAGACGACGCGGCAGACGCGGCGGAAGAGACAGAACAGATCGCAGGGATGTCGGACGGCATCAATATAGAGGACGCGGTCAGCGCAACGGTAAAAGGAACAGACAGCGCCAACGATCTGGCGGTGGTGTCTGTAAAAAAGGCGGATATCCCGGAGGATACCATGAGCCAGATAAAAATCGCCCAGATGGGAAATTCTGACAACCTTCAGGTAGGAGAACAGGTAGTTGCTATTGGAAACGCCCTGGGTTACGGTCAGTCTGTAACTTCCGGCTGGGTCAGCGCGCTGGACAGAAGCATTGAAACAGAGGACGGAACAAGCACAGGGCTGATACAGACGGATGCGGCTATTAATCCCGGCAACAGCGGAGGCGCTCTTCTTAATATGAACGGTGAGCTGATCGGGATCAATTCCGCGAAATATGCAGACAGCGCTGTAGAAGGAATGGGTTACGCGATCCCCATTTCCACAGCGCAGCCGATTCTGGAAAATCTGATGAACAGAGATAAGGTGGATACCTCCCAGGCCGGTTATCTGGGAGTGGGAATCCTGGATCTGTCCGCCCAGGCAATGAGCATGTATAATGTACCCTCAGGGGCGCTGATCTCTTATGTGGAAGAGGGAGGAGCGGCTGAAAGCGCAGGACTTCAGGTACGTGATATCATTACGGAATTTGACGGTCAGGCTGTGTCCGGAAAAGAAGATCTGTCAGAAAAGCTGCAGTATTATGCCGCAGGGGAAACGGTGGACGTAGTAGTTGCAAGAGCCGAGAACGGACAGTATGTGGAAAAGGATGTCAAGGTGACCATGGGAAGCATGCCGTGATCCGGCGGGCACAAAGGGCAAAAGCAGTTCCGGGTTTTTTATAAAAAGTTTAGTTTACAGTGACATGGGTTATGATATAATGGACGCATAGGCAGCGGATATCCAGGAAAGGGAAGGCTGCCTGTGCGTTCTTTCTGTTTCCGAAGACTTTGGGCAGGCGGAACTAGAGAAAGCCCGGCGCGGGAAAATTTTTGGAGAACGTATGACAGACAGGTGAGAAAGGAGTTTATATGACGGATAAATATAGAGACGATATCATAGAAGGAGAAGATCAGGAGCAGGACGAGGAAAAAAGAGAACCGGAGAAATTCTGTTCCCTTTGCCGCAGACCGGAAAGCCAGGCAGGAAAAATGATCGACCTTCCCAATAATATACATATCTGTTCGGACTGCATGCAGAAAAGCTTTGACATGATGAACCAGCAGATGAACAAGGGGAATTTTAATTACGCGGATCTTCTGCATATGCCCGGAGTCAGCATGATCGATCTGACAGGACTGCAGAACCAGATGGCGCAGCCGAAAAAAGAGCCCCGGAAGAAAAAGGAAAAGCAGCAGGAGCCTGCGCTTGATCTGAAAAAGATCCCCGCGCCTCATAAGATAAAAGCTGCTCTGGACGAGTATGTGATCGGCCAGGAATATGCTAAAAAAGTAATGTCTGTAGCGGTGTATAATCACTATAAAAGGGTCGCCACAGATACGATGGACGAAATTGAAATCGAAAAATCAAATATGCTGATGATCGGGCCTACCGGATGCGGCAAGACATATCTTGTCAAAACCCTGGCAAAGCTTCTGGATGTGCCGCTTGCAATCGCCGACGCCACGTCTCTTACAGAAGCGGGATACATCGGAGACGATATCGAGAGCGTAGTTTCAAAGCTTCTGGCAGCCGCGGACAACGATGTTGAAAAAGCGGAACACGGGATCATTTTCATTGACGAGATCGATAAGATCGCCAAGAAGAAAAACACCAATCAGAGAGACGTAAGCGGCGAGGCTGTGCAGCAGGGAATGCTGAAGCTTCTGGAGGGAAGCGAGGTAGAGGTTCCGGTAGGGGCCAACAGCAAAAACGCTATGGTGCCTCTGGTGACAGTGAACACAAGAAACATTCTTTTTATCTGCGGCGGCGCGTTTCCGGATCTGGAAAATATTATCAAGGAACGGCTGAACAAACAGGCGTCTATCGGTTTTTACGCGGATCTGAAGGATAAGTACGACAATGATCCGCATCTTCTGGAGAAAGTAACAGTGGACGATCTCAGGACTTTCGGAATGATCCCGGAATTCCTCGGAAGGCTGCCGGTTATTTTTACCCTGGACGGACTGTCGGAAGAGATGCTGGTAAAAATTCTCCGCGAGCCGAGAAATGCTATACTTAAACAGTATCAGAAGCTTCTTGCGCTGGATGAGGTAAAACTGGAGTTTGATGAAGGCGCTCTCCACGCCATCGCAAAAATGGCCATGGAGAAAAAAACAGGCGCACGTGCTCTGAGAGCGATCCTGGAAGAATATATGCTGGATATCATGTATGAGATCCCGAAAGACGACAGTATCGGGCAGGTGATCATTACAAGAGAATATATTGAAGGAACCGGAGGACCAAAGATCCTGCTGAGAGGCCAGGAGGTTCCTCTCCTGGAAGCGCAGCAGGGCTGAATTTACGAATAAAACAGACAGATAAGGAGGATGGTTTTTATGGGAAAAGAATTTTTTGACGGTTTGGGAGAGGCGATTACAAAGACAGCCAGAGAACTGGGAGGACGGGCAGAAACTCTTTATGAGACGCAGAAGATGAAAAACAGGATTTCCGGAGAGGAACGTCAGATCCAGAAGATCATGGCGGAAATCGGGAAGATTATTTACAGGCGCTATCTGGACGGAACTCCTCTGGAGGATTCCCAGAAGATGCTCTGCGAGCAGATCGATCAGAGAATGGAGAAGATTGCCCGTTATAAGGAAAGTCTTGCGGGAGTAAAAGGGAGAAAAATCTGTCCGTCCTGCGGCAGCAGCGTAGACGGAAGCGCCTCTTTCTGTCCCCATTGCGGAGCTGCCTGCCCTACCCGTGAGACGGAGGCGGAAGCCGGAGACGTGGTAGAGGGAACTGCGGAAGAAGTAGATGTGGAAGAACAGCCCGAAGAGGAAAAACAGGAGGAAGATGTAAGCCAGGAAGAGGAAGTAAAAGAAGACACGAATGAAGAGGCAGAGGCGGCGGAAGAGGAGCCTGCCAGGAAGGAGGAAGCGGAAGCCAGAGAAACGGAAGCCGCCTCCGAAGAATAATGGGAGCAAAGTGGGCGGAGGCTGTCAGAAAGAGGAGAGAGAGCCTCGGCTTTGCCCTTTGTGTCAATCTTTTGGCAATGGCAGTTATGGTACTGCTGATGCGGCCGTCCTTTGAGACGAACGATGATATCGTTTTTGCGGAATTTGGAAGCGGACTGAGAGGCGTGAAGGACGCTCATCTGGTATTCCAGAATTACATACTGGGGCTGATCTACCGTTTTTTATATCAGGCAACAGGACGGCTGCCATGGTATACCATAGTTCAGTATGCAGTGCTGCTTGCCGCTTTCAGTGCGGTAACTTATGTATTGATGAACAGGCTGGAGGGATATTCCGGCCTGTATCTTTCTGTGATCTTTTTGTGCTGCTTCGGATATGAAGCCTATATTCACATTCAGTTTACCAAGACTGCCGGAATCGCCGCAGCAGCGGCGGTGTTTCTCTTACTGCACCTTGTCAGCCGGGAGCGCTTTGCCCTCTGGGAATTCCTTTGGGGAATCGGTCTGGGATTTATGGGATTTTTGTACCGGGAAGACCAGTTCTGGGCCAGCAGCGCCCTGATGGCGGGGGCCGGAGTCTATTTCCTTTTGACACTGAAAAAGAAGTATTCTGGAAAGATGCTCAGAAAACTGGGAATCTGCGCTGGAAGTTTTATAATTCTTCTGATATCTGCGGCGGCTGCGGGAGCTGTGGATTCCTACATGTACAATGACAGCCAGTGGAAAGAGTACCAGGAGTTCAACGGGCTTAGGTCAAAACTTCTGGATTATGGATTCCCTGATTATGACAGCAGTGCAGAAACCTATCAGGAACTGGGGATCTCAAGGGAAGCCTATGAGCTGTACAAAACATGGAATTTTAATGATCCGGAAAAATTTACATCGGAAACAATGGAAAAGCTTGTCCGGGAAAAAACGGGGCGGACTTTCCATATATCCCAGGTTGTCAGCTTTTTAAAAAGATTCCCTTCTGATCTGTCAAAGCTTTCTATGGCATGGTTTGGGCTGGCTTTTCTGGCGGTGTGGCTGATATTTGCAGGGAAAAGTTTCAGCGCGGTGATCTCTCTGGCGTTTGAGGGAATTCTGCTGTGCGCGGTGTATTTTTATCTCTATTATCAGGGCAGATATATGGTGAACCGGGTAGATGTGGGACTTTGGTGCAGCGTATGTCTTGTGATTCTCTGGATCATTTCAGACAGGCGGCTGCGGGCGGAAAAAACCGGGATTTTTCTGTGCGCCGCAGTTCTTGCCGCCAGCCAGTTTATGTGGAAAGACGACTGGCGGATCACAACCTCCTCGATCCCGGAGGCGCGGGTCAGCCAGAGAGCAGTTCTGGAAACGATCGGAACAGATAAAGACCATGTTTATCTGGCGAAAAGCGGTACGGTTTCGGAAATTGTCTGTTACGGACCTTTTGACCGGATGCCGGAAAATCTTCTGGACAACCTTTACTGGCTGGGAGGCTGGGAGTGCCGTACTCCCGGAATTATAGAAAAAATGGAAGAACATGGGATTGTAAATCCATACAGAGACATGATCAACAATGACAGAGTGTACCTGATCGACAATCAGATCGACCTGACTCTGGCATATATCCGTGAGTATTATGACAGGGACGCAGAGGCTGTTTTTGTCAGGACGCTGGGAAATGTGGATCTCTATCAGATAAAAAGCTGAGATGTTTTTATTTTTCGTTTTCTTTCCGTAAAAATCATTATCGACTGCATTGTCTCCTTGTACATCAACACTGTGAGCCAAAAAGAAAATCCTGCATAAGATAAAGGAAAAGACGTTTCTGCAGTTCTGGTTTTACATAAAAAATAACGGAGGAGCTGCGGAAATTTTGCCGGGAACGGCAGGAAAGGATGGAAAATGGATCTCGGCTTTTTGATGGATTATGTGAATCTGGTAACTCTGGGTATCTGCCTCTGCGTAGGCTTCGCCCTGAAATACGCAAAGCTTTTTGAGTGGATGGGGAATCAGTATATTCCCCTTTTAATGCTGCTTCTTGGAACCGCCATCAATCTTATGGCAAACTGGCCGGATATAAGCTCCGGAATTATCCTGGAAGGGATGATCTCCGGACTTGCATCCACCGGGTTTTACGAAATGCTGCGAAATATGCTGCGAAAAGACGGAAAAAAGAAGGAAGAGGGCTGAAAAAAGTTTTGCTCAGAATCAGGAGGGAAGTTTTATGGAAATAAAAGGGATCGATGTTTCTGCATGGCAGGGGCATATTGATTGGAAAACGGTAGCAGATTACGGGATGGGATTTGCTATTCTAAGGATCACAGAAGCGGGGAATGTAGTTGACAGTACATTTGAAGACAATTATACAGGATGTGTCCGATACAAAATTCCAGTGGGCGTATATAAATACAGTTATGCCATGACGGAGGAAGAATCCCGCAGAGAAGCGGAAAAAGTAATTGAAGTCCTGCATGGGAGAGAAATCCGTTTTCCTGTTTTTCTGGATCTGGAGTGGAACAGTCAGAGAACTCTGGGAGCGGCCGGAGTAGAAAAGATCGCAGAGGCATTTGAGAAGGTGATTACAAATGCCGGGTATAAATTCGGAATTTACTGCAATGTAGACTGGTATCAGACCATGATCAGTGCCAGCCTGAAGAAATATGATTTCTGGATCGCCCGGTACCCTGCAAATGATAATGGAACGCTTCAGGAACGCCTTCGTCCGGATTTCGGGGTGGGATGGCAATACAGCAGCAAGGCTGTGATCCCTGGGATCTCCGGTTATGTGGACAGAGATGTTTTTTATAAGGATTATGGAGAAGAGGAAAGCGGCGGAGAAGCGTCAGGGACGGTGGAAAGCAATGAAAACCCTCCGGAACTGTGGAAAAAGACGGAGGAGCTGATGAAAGAGCAGCTAGGGTATCTGGAGAAAAAATCCCCGAAAGATCTGGACAGCAAAACAGAAAACGCCGGTTATGGAAATTATACAAAGTATGCGAGAGACGTGGATAGCTGGGGACTTCCGGGATATCAGGGCCAACCCTGGTGCGCGGTATATCAGTTCTGGATCTGCGCAGAGGTGTTCGGCAGGGAAAAAGCGCTGAAAATCATGGGAAACGGATTTTATAACTGCAACAGTGTCCGCTCACATGCAAAAGCAGAAGGAACCTGGCATACAGAACCGAGACTCGGCGCCCTGGTAAATTTCCGCAATGGAGCCCATATGGGGCGTATCATCCGTATCACAGAAAAAATCATTTATACAAACGAAGGAAACACTTCGTCAGGAAAACTGAATAACGTGGAGGCAAATGGAGGCAGTGTGGCGGAAAAGTCCTATACCATAGGGAATCCTCAAATTGACGGATATGTGTGGATCGATTATGGTTCAGGAAGCGGAACTACAGAAGAAAGCCGGTGGAAAGCAGTCGGAACCGCTGTGTCTACAGTGGATAACCTTTTTGTAAGAGCAAGGCCTAATGGAGAAGTCCTGGGAGAATTGATGAAAGGAAATCGTTTTGAGATCAATGGGGTGGTATCGGGAGACTGGATGCAGATTATGGCAGCGAATATTGGAGTTGGCTGGGTGGCGTCAAGATATACCAAAAAAGACGGAGAGAGTGCGGAAGATGTGGAAATCGCTGATAAGCAGGATAAAAAACAACGCCTTTTCGTGGGAAAAGTAACGGCTTCTGTTCTGAATGTCCGCAGTTGGGCGGGAACAGAGTATCCGCAGATCCGCTCTTATCCCATACTGAAAAGAGGAAATCTTGTAGACGTAATGAATTTCACACAGACAGCGGCGGACGGCAGCTTCTGGTATTACATCCGGATCGCGGGAAAATATTACGGATTTGCGGCTTCACAGTACATTCAGAGGCAGTGAGGCGGAAAAAAGACATAATAAATACGGGAAGCCTCAGCAAAACCAAGGCTTCCCGTAAATAAAAAATAATGCAGGAGATGGGACTTGAACCCACACGATCTTGCGACCACAGGCACCTGAAGCCTGCGCGTCTGCCAATTCCGCCACTCCTGCATTTCTTATTTCTCAGCCGCTCTCTCGCGACTGCTTGATTATAATACATCAATCCAGAATAAATGTCAATAGATATTTTTAAAAAAATTAAAAAAATTTCTTGAACAGAAATATTTTAAGCCATACAGAATTATTTTTTGCCCCGTGTTTTGTTGAAAAAGCACATCTCTTGTGATACAATCTTGAAGATTTAGGATAAAACAAGAGAAAGGGAGATTGTATGAAAGCATTTCTGATATTAGAAGACGGTCATGTTTTTACCGGAACCAGTATCGGTTCTTCCAGAGAAGTAATCAGCGAAATTGTTTTTAACACCTCTATGACAGGATATCTGGAAGTTATGACGGACCCGTCCTACGCAGGACAGGCTGTGTGCATGACATATCCTCTCATAGGAAATTATGGAATCTGTTATGAGGATCAGGAGTCCAGGAAACCATGGGTGGACGGATTTATTGTCCGTGAATTATCCCGGGTGCCAAGCAACTTCAGAAGCGTGGACACTATTCAGCATTTTCTTGAAAAACATGATATACCAGGGATCGCAGGCATTGACACAAGAGCCCTGACAAAAATTCTCCGTGAAAAAGGTACCATGAACGGTATGATCACAGTCAATGAAAATTATGATTTAGATGCAATTATCCCCCGTTTAAAAGAGTATACAACTGGAAAAGTAGTAGAAAAGGTTACCTGCCGTGAGAAGGATGTGCTGAAAGGAGCAGGTCCGAAAGTGGCTTTGATGGATTTTGGCGCAAAGAGAAATATCGCCCGTTCTCTGAACAAAAGAGGATGCCAGGTGACGATTTATCCTGCACTGACCACGGCGGAAGAGATCCTGAAAGACAATCCTGACGGGATCATGCTCAGCAACGGCCCCGGAGATCCAAAAGAATGCACTTCCATTATAAAGGAGATCCGCAAACTGTATGAGTCAGATGTGCCGATTTTTGCGATCTGCCTCGGACATCAGCTTATGGCGCTGGCGGCAGGCGGGGATACTCATAAAATGAAGTACGGACACAGAGGCGGCAATCATCCGGTGAAAGACCTTTCCACTGGAAGAGTTTATATCTCTTCCCAGAACCATGGCTATGTGGTGGATGCGGAGGAACTGGAGAAGAAGCATATTGCCAGGCCGGCTTTTGTCAACGTCAACGACGGAACCAACGAGGGTATGGTCTATGAGGGCAAAAATATTTTCACTGTGCAGTTCCATCCGGAAGCATGCCCTGGACCGCAGGATTCCGGATATCTGTTTGACCGCTTTATGGAAATGATGGGAGGAAACGACAATGCCGAGAAATAAAGAGATAAAAAAAGTCCTTGTGATCGGTTCCGGTCCGATTGTCATTGGACAGGCTGCGGAATTCGACTATGCAGGAACACAGGCCTGCCGTTCCCTGAAAGAGGAAGGCATTGAAGTAGTGCTGCTGAACTCCAATCCCGCCACTATTATGACAGATAAGGATATTGCGGACAGAGTTTACATTGAGCCGCTGACTGTAGAGGTTGTGGAACAACTGATCCTGAAGGAAAAACCGGACAGCGTGCTGCCGACGCTGGGAGGTCAGGCCGGACTGAATCTTGCTATGGAGCTGGAAGAAAAAGGCTTCCTGAAAGAACATCATGTACGTCTGATCGGTACGACTGCGGAGACCATCCGTAAGGCGGAGGACCGTCAGGAATTCAAAGATACCATGGAAAAAATCGGCGAACCGGTTGCGGCTTCCAAGGTAGTCACTACGGTGGAGGATGGACTTGCCTTTACAAAGACCATAGGTTATCCGGTGGTCCTCCGTCCTGCTTATACTCTTGGAGGAAGCGGCGGCGGTATCGCCAACAACGAATATGAGCTGAGAGAGATTCTGGAAAACGGCCTTCGTCTTTCCAGAGTGGGCGAGGTGCTTGTAGAGCGCTGCATCGCCGGATGGAAGGAAATCGAGTATGAGGTAATGCGGGACAGTGCAGGCAACTGTATTACTGTCTGCAATATGGAGAATATCGACCCGGTAGGCGTTCATACAGGAGACTCCATTGTAGTGGCGCCTTCCCAGACGCTTGGAGACAAAGAATACCAGATGCTCCGTACCTCAGCGCTGAATATCATCACAGAGCTTGGAATCACTGGAGGATGCAACGTGCAGTATGCGCTCCATCCGGACAGTTTTGAATACTGCGTGATCGAGGTAAATCCCCGTGTAAGCCGTTCTTCTGCTCTTGCCAGCAAAGCAACAGGATATCCTATCGCCAAGGTGGCGGCAAAGATCGCTCTTGGCTATACGCTGGATGAGATCCCCAACGCCATTACAGGCAAAACCTATGCAAGCTTTGAGCCCATGCTCGACTACTGCGTGGTAAAAATCCCGCGTCTGCCTTTCGACAAATTTATCACAGCCAAACGTACGCTGACCACACAGATGAAGGCTACCGGCGAGGTCATGAGTATCTGCAGCAATTTCGAGGGAGCGCTTATGAAGGCGATCCGTTCTCTGGAGCAGCATGTGGACAGCCTTATGTCTTATGATTTTACAGGGCTTGACGAGGATGAGCTGATCGAAGAGCTGGCGGTAGTGGACGACCGCCGTATCTGGAAGATCGCGGAAGCTGTACGAAGAGATATTTCCAGAGAATATATCCACCGTATTACAAAAATCGACCGCTGGTTTATTGATAAGATCGCCGTTCTTGTGGAGATGGAGCAGGCTCTGAAAACACAGCCGCTGACAGGAGAACTTCTTCTGGAAGCGAAGCGCATGGAATTTCCGGATTATGTGATCGGTCAGCTCTGCGGACGTACAGAAGAAGAGATCAAGGCGCTCAGAGCAGGCTATAAGATCCAGGCCGCATATAAAATGGTAGATACCTGCGCGGCAGAGTTTGCGGCAGCCACCCCGTATTACTATTCTGTATACGGCGGCCCGGATACGGAAAATGAGGCTGTGGCGACAAAAGATAAAAAGAAAGTACTTGTTCTTGGTTCCGGACCTATCCGTATCGGACAGGGAATCGAGTTTGACTTCTGTTCCGTACACTGTACCTGGGCTTTCGCAAAGGAAGGATATGAGACGATCATCATCAACAATAATCCGGAGACAGTCAGCACAGACTTTGACATTGCGGATAAGCTGTACTTTGAGCCCCTGACTCCGGAAGACGTGGAAAATATCGTCAATATCGAAAAGCCTGACGGAGCGGTCGTTCAGTTCGGCGGACAGACAGCCATCAAACTGACAGAAGCCCTGATGAAAATGGGTGTGAAGATCATGGGTACTTCTGCGGAGAATGTAGACGCCGCAGAGGACAGAGAACTTTTCGACGGAATTCTGGAACAGTGCGGAATCCCCCGTCCGAAAGGACATACCGTATTTACTGCGGAGGAGGCGAAAAAAGCGGCCAACGAACTGGGTTATCCGGTTCTGGTGCGTCCTTCCTATGTACTTGGCGGCCAGGGCATGAGAATTGCGGTAAGCGACGAGGACGTAGAGGAATATATCGGTATTATCAATCAGATCGCCCAGGAACACCCCATTCTGGTAGATAAATATCTGATGGGAAAAGAAATCGAAGTAGACGCAGTCTGCGACGGGGAGGACATCCTGATCCCGGGAATCATGGAACATATCGAGAGAGCCGGCATCCACTCAGGAGACAGCATTTCCGTATATCCTGCCAGAACCATCAGCGAGGGAGCAAAAGAGACGATCGCGGAATATACCCGCCGTCTGGCGAAGGCTCTTCATGTGGTCGGCATGATCAATATACAGTTTATTGTCTGCGGAGAGGAAGTTTATGTGATCGAGGTAAACCCGCGTTCCAGCCGTACCGTTCCCTATATCAGCAAGGTGACGGGAATCCCTATTGTTCCGCTGGCGACAAAAGTGATTCTTGGATATAAGCTGAGAGAATTGGGCTATACCCCGGGACTTCAGCCGGAAGCAAAACATATTGCGATCAAGATGCCTGTGTTCTCCTTTGAGAAGATCCGGGGCGCGGATATCAGCCTGGGACCGGAGATGAAATCCACAGGAGAATGTCTCGGCATTGCGGAAACCTTTAACGAGGCTCTTTATAAGGCGTTCCTGGGAGCGGGGATCCGCCTTCCGAAATACCGCAACATGATCATCACTGTAAAGGACGAGGATCAGCAGGAGGTAGTGCCTATCGCCAGAAGGTTTGCCGCCCTGGGATACCGTATTTATGCAACAAGGGGAACCGCCCGTGTCCTGAAGGAAAACGGCATCAAAGCAATCCGTACCAATAAGCTGGAGCAGCCGGCGCCGAACCTGATGGATCTGATTCTGGGACATAAGATCGACGTGGTGATCGACACGCCGCCTCAGGGTGTGGAACATCAGAAGGACGGTTTTGTGATCAGAAGAAACGCTATTGAAACAGGAGTCAATGTTCTGACCAGTCTGGATACGGCGGAGGCGCTTGTTACCAGCCTTGAAAATACAGATCTGAACCATCTGACCCTGATCGACATTGCGACCATTGCGGACAGATAAACATAAAATAAAAATATTCTCTGAAAGGCGCATATAGGAGCTGCAAAGAGACGGAAGACCGGAGGAAAGTAAAATCCTCCGGTTTCCTGTTTCCTTCCGGATTTTTCGCGACGGAATAAGGCGGAAGAAGGTTTACGGACAGGCAAATCTGTAATATACTTATAGAAACCGGAGTATGCAAAAAATCAAGACTCCGGAGAAAACGCAGCGCCGCTGTACAGAACGCCTGTACATCTGTGCGGAAGAAAGGAAAAGGATATGAATATTGTGGAATTTATAAAAGTCGTGTTCCTGGGAATTGTGGAAGGGATCACGGAATGGCTTCCCATCAGCAGCACCGGACATATGATCCTGGTGGATGAATTTATCAAGCTGGATGTGACGCCGGAATTTAAGGAATTTTTTCTTGTGGTGATACAGCTTGGGGCGATCCTGGCGGTAGTGGTCCTATACTGGAGCAAACTGTGGCCGTTTTATATACGGGAGATCCCGAAGAAGAAACAGGCGGCGATCCGTTCGCAGGGAGCGGTATCCCGGTGGGTGCTGACTTTTGTGGAAAAATACTGCGACAAGGAAAAGTGGATCCTCTGGTTTAAGATTCTGGTGGCCTGTATACCAACTATCGTGATCGCGCTGCCTTTCAATGATGTGATCGAGGAAAAGTTCAATAACTATGTGGTGGTCGCTATTGCGCTGATCGTTTACGGCGTGATCTTCATTATTATTGAAAATTATAACAAAAAGAGACGTCCTGTTTGTACTTCGCTGGAGGATATGAGCTTTAAGACTGCGTTCCTGATCGGAATTTTCCAGGTGCTGTCGGTGATCCCGGGAACCTCCCGTTCCGGTTCCACCATCATAGGAGGGATCCTTGTGGGAACTTCCAGGACAGTAGCGGCGGAGTTTACCTTCTTTCTGGCGATCCCGGTCATGTTCGGAGCCAGCCTGTTAAAACTTGTAAAATTCGGATTTGCGTTTACCGGAACAGAAGTCGTGATTCTGGTCACCGGTGTTGTGGTGGCTTTTGTAGTTTCGATCCTGGCGATCAAGTTCCTGATGGGTTACATCAAGAAACATGATTTCAAGGCCTTTGGATGGTACAGAATCATACTTGGCGTGCTGGTGCTGGGATATTTTATTGGAAAAAACGTCCTTATGGCGTAGAGAAAGATGGACGGAAAACGTCGGTAAAAAATGAAAAAGCAGGAAGGAAGGTGCTTTATGGGCAAATATATTATGGCGATGGATCAGGGAACTACAAGCTCCCGGTGTATTCTTTTTGACAAGGCAGGGAATATCTGCAGTGTGGCGCAGAAGGAATTTGCCCAGTATTATCCGCATCCCGGATGGGTTGAGCACGATCCCCATGAAATATGGTCCTCTCAGATGGCAGTTGCCATTGAAGCTATGGGAAGGATCGGAGCGGACGCGGGAGATATTGCCGCGATCGGCATTACCAATCAGAGAGAGACGACCATTGTCTGGGATAAAAGAACCGGAAACCCCATCTATCCGGCAATCGTATGGCAGTGCCGCCGTACAGCCGGTATGGTGGAAGAACTGAAAAAAGACGGTTTCGCAGACAGGATCCGTGAAAAAACAGGACTCATACCGGACGCCTATTTTTCGGCGACAAAAATAAAATGGATCCTTGACTATGTGCATGGCGCCCGTGAAGCGGCAGAAAGAGGAGAGCTTCTGTTTGGAACGGTAGATACCTGGCTGATCTGGAAGCTGACGAAAGGTCAGGTCCATGTTACAGATTACACCAATGCGTCCCGTACAATGTTGTTTGACATTTACAAAAAACAATGGGATAATGAAATCCTGGAAAGATTCGGAATTCCTGCGTCCATGCTTCCGGAAGTGAAGCCCAGCAGCAGTATTTACGGATATACAAACGAAAACCTCATAGGAGGCCGTATTCCCATATCCGGAGCGGCGGGAGACCAGCAGGCGGCATTGTTCGGCCAGTGCTGCTTTGCGCCGGGAGATGTAAAAAATACATATGGTACAGGCTGTTTTCTCCTGATGCATACAGGAGACCGGCCGGTGCGTTCCGGACATGGACTTCTTACGACAATTGCGGTGAATCCTGACGGTTCTCCGGGATATGCGCTGGAAGGAAGCGTGTTCGTGGCAGGCGCGGCGATCCAGTGGCTGCGGGATGAAATGCAGATCCTGCAGAATGCAGCGGAGTCTGAGATTTACTGCCTGTCTGTTCCGGATACAAACGGAGTATATGTGGTGCCTGCTTTTACAGGACTGGGCGCGCCCTACTGGGATCAGTACGCGAGAGGAGCGGTCGTAGGATTGACAAGAGGAGCGGGAAAAGCGCACCTGATCCGCGCGACGGTGGAATCTTTGGCTTACCAGGTATCTGATGTGATCCGCGCCATGGAAATGGATTCTGGAATGAAACTCAGTTCTCTCCGCGTAGACGGCGGGGCAAGCGCAAATAACTTTCTCATGCAGTTCCAGTCAGACATTCTGAACGCCCGTGTAGTCCGGCCAAGCTGTATCGAGACGACGGCGCTGGGAGCGGCGTATCTTGCGGGACTGGCAGTAGGATTCTGGGAAAACGCCGGAGAGATCAGAAAGAATTGGAAGAAGGAACGGGAATTTCATCCTGAAATCACAGAAAAATACAGACAAAAACTTCTGAAAGGCTGGAAGAAAGCTGTTAAATGCACTTTCGACTGGGCGAAAGAAGAAATCGATTCCGAAGATGGAAATTGAGGATTTTTGCCAATATCCAAGTTGGATGATCATAGAACCTCTGACAAGCGGTTTTAGAAAGGAAGGTATGCGATAATGAAAAAAAGCAGAATATTTTTAATAGCAGCCGGTACGGCAATGGCTCTGACACTTGCCGGATGCGGCACGAAGGAAGAGGCACCTCAGGTAACGCCTACTCCTGTGCCTACGGCAACTCCTACGGCGGTTCCCGCGACAGTGACTCCTGCGCCTACGGCGACGCCTGCCCCCAGGGTGATCGGCGTAAAAACTTCTCAGTCTAAATTTATTTACCTTACAAATAATCTGGGAACAAATCTGAGAGAAATATATCTGAGGACTTCAGGGACAGAGGAATGGGGCAAAAATCTTATTCCATCAGAATCGATCATACAGGATAACGAGCAGGTGCAGATGTACTATTCATCCGGATCTTCCGCAATGGAAAGCGGTTCTTCAGAAGAATCTTCCGGAGATACAGGTTCTTCGGATTCTTCCCTTTATGACATGAAGGTTGTTACGGCCGATGGGAATACTTATGAGATTTACAGCATAGAAACAGGCGATATGGAAAAGGCGACTCTGACTATGGATGAAGACAGCGGTGTGGCATATCTGCGCTATATGAGTCTGTCTTCCAACAGCGAGATGGATACAAGGGAAAATTCCCAGCAGACCGGGTATGGCGAGGATTCCGGGGATTCCTATGGTTATACGGAAGAGTATTACGACAGTACCCAGGATGATTCCTACGATGACAGTTCCGATGATTCCTATGATGACAGTACGGACGATTCCTATGATGACAGTACAGATGGTTCTTATGATGATAGTTCCGATGGTTATTATGACGACAGTGGAGATGATTCTTCTGACGATGGCTCTGACGGCTATTACGATGACAGTTCCGATGATTCTTCCGATGACAGCAGTTCTGACGGTTCTTATGATGACAGTTCTGATGGCTATTACGATGACGGTTCTGATGATTCTTATGTGGATGCCGGAGGAGATGACGGAGATTCCGGCTATGATGACGGGGCGGATTATGCTGATGACGATGAAGTCCCCTGGGATTACCAATAGAGAAAGTGAGAAGGCTGTCCTGCAGATTTTCTGCGGGGCAGCCTTTTTAACCGGATTTATGCTTTACAGGTGATCTGATGAGTATGCACAGCCATATGCTACACTGCTCACAGATACAGAAGCTCCCCTGTCCGGCTGGTATCATACCCGATCTGGCTTTGGAGGCTGGTGCGGAAGCCTTCGGAGCGGATGATATCCGCCAGAGCAGAGAAGCCGGGTTTGTCCAGAGATTCCTTTTCCATAACAAGGAACATGGGGATTTTTACAAGAGGACAGAAATCCAGCTGCCCGGACTGCAGAGCCACAGATTCTTCCCCCACAGCAGTGTCGGCTTTTCCGCAGATCACAGCGTCAGCAGTGGAAAGATCGGATACCAGTTCTCTTGCATAACCGTTGACTGAGGACGGGGAAATGCCGGATTTTTTCAGGCTTTCATCCAGAAAGATCCGGCTGGTGCTGCCTTTTTCGCGGTTCGCCAGGACTACGTCGGAGCGGGTAAGATCCTGTATACAGGACAGCCTTTTTTGATTCTCTTTTCTTATATAGAATCCGAGGTTGTATTCATAGAGATAAAAGGCGGCCAGAGAAATGCCCGGCGCAAGAGGCGGGATCTGTTCCGGCATAAGGGCGGCAGTGGCCGCGTGTACTTTTTTAAAGTAAAGAGAATACAGGCCGTTATAAGTATTCTGGTGGGAATGAAGCACAGGAAGTCCCTGAGGGTGAACAGACATCTCATTGATCAGAAGCTCCAGAGCCGGGGAAGACTGTCCGCTGATGATAAGACCGCTGGAATGCAGAAGGTAGTCTCTTTTCAGCAGGGAACTTTCCGGACGGAAATCAGGAAAAGAAACGGCGTCCCGGGATTCCGGTTCCGGCGCTGCGCTGCTCCCTCTTAGATAATGCTCCAGCTGCTCCTCGCTGATCCGAAGCTGTTTTCCTATTTTGGAAGATTCCAGTTCTCCCCGTTTGATCAGTTCATAAACAGTTGTCTTTTTTATTTTCAGTCTGTCCGCTACTTCCTGAGCGGTGTACAGCTTATTCATCTATGCCGACCATAACGTTGGTTGCCTTGATAACGGCATAGGCGTCGGAACCTACTTCCAGTCCAAGTTCTTCCACCGCAGCGCAGGAAATAGTCGCCACAATAATATTTCCGCCGCCGATATCCAGGGTAACAATGGAGTTTACCGCTCCTTTGTTAATATTGATCACTTTTCCTTTTAACTGATTACGTGCGCTTAATTTCATGATTTTCTCCTTTTCTGTATGAATTTACTAAGGCCATGTACAGGGAAGCGTATTGTTCTTCTGTATAGGAGCGCTATGTTCTCTTTGTTTCCAATATAGCACAGGACAAAAAAATTGACAAGGCGGAACTGGTGATATAAAATAAATAAAACAGAACTAAAATAAATAAAAATAAACAAAACAAATAAATAAAACGAATGAAAAGGAGAGCGGATATGAAGAAAAAAATAGCAGCAGTTTTTCTGGCGGGAATGATGACAGCGGCTTTTGCGGCAGGAAATGTACAGGCGGCCGAGAAACCGGAAGGCGAGATTTATGTCTTTATTGCGGCAAGCCTGAGCAATGCAATGGAAGAGATCCAGAAGAATTTTAATGAAGAGTATCCTGACGTGGAAATCCTATATAATGCGGACAGTTCCGGAACACTTCAGACTCAGATCGAAGAGGGTTCCAGATGCGACATTTTTTTCTCCGCAGCCACCAAACAGATGGACGAGCTGGTGGAAGAGGGACTGGCGAAAGAGGATTCAGTAGTTGATCTTCTTGAAAATAAAGTGGTTCTGATCAAGCCAAAGGACGGAGTGACAAAGGTGACCGGATTCGAGAATATTACAGATGCCGCCAACATCGCTCTGGCAGGAGAAGACGTACCGGTAGGCCAGTATGCCCGCGAGATCTTCAATAACCTTGGAATCATGGATGATGTGGAAGCTATGGAGATCAATGAAGGGAAAAATGTGACAGAGGTTCTTGCTGCGGTCAGTGAAGGAAGCAATGAGATCGGTGTTGTATATGCCACAGACGCGGCCTCTGTAGCGGATCAGGTGGAGATCATCGCAGAGGCTCCGGCTGACGCTCTCAAAACTCCGGTTCTTTATCCGGCAGGTCTTGTAGAAGACGCAGAAGCCTCAGAAGCAGAGAAAGAGGCCGCGGAAACTTTCTTTGAATATCTCCAGTCTGACGACGCTATGGCAGTATTTGAAGAATATGGATTTGCGCCGTACACGGCAGAGACAGCGGCTGAGGAAGCAAAATGATAGAATTTCTGCAGGAGATAAACTGGTCGCCTCTTTGGATCTCTCTGAAAACAGGGGCGGCAGCTACAGTCATCGCCTTTTTCCTGGGAATTTTCTGTGCGAGAAAGATCATGAAGTTCCAGCCGGGAGCCAGGGCGGTGCTTGACGGGATTCTCACAATGCCTCTGGTGCTGCCGCCTACTGTAGCGGGCTTTCTCCTTTTGATGCTTTTCAGCTTGAGGAGGCCTTTGGGAAGCTTTCTGATGGAAAACTTTGATTTTAAGATCGTTCAGACCTGGAAGGGCTGTGTGGTGGCCGCGGCGGTCATTGCTTTTCCTCTTATGTACCGGAACGCCCGGGCTGCCTTTGAGCAGGTGGATGTAAATCTGATCTATGCGGGACAGACGCTGGGGATGAGCGACGCACAGATATTCTGGAAGGTGATCGTGCCGACGGCGGCTCCGGGAATCGCCTCCGGTACCATTCTTGCTTTTGCCAGAGCGATCGGGGAATATGGAGCCACCTCTATGCTGGCGGGAAATATTCTTGGAAAGACAAGGACAGTATCGGTGGCTATCGCGGCGGAAACAGCGGCGGGAAATTATGATGTGGCCGCTTTCTGGGTTATTGTGATCATTTTGATTTCCTTTGTGATCGTTACTCTGATCAATATTGTTTCCGGCCGTGGAATGAACAGCAGAAGGTGGATCTGATGGCAATAAGTATCAAAATAGAAAAACAATTAAAGGGTTTTACCCTGAAAACGGAATTTGACAGCCGGACTTCATCCGTAGGGATACTTGGAGCGTCGGGAAGCGGCAAAAGTATGACGCTCCGCTGTATTGCCGGTATTGAGAAACCGGATAGAGGGAGAATCGTCATAAATGGAAAAACAGTGTTTGATTCTGAGAAGAAGATAGATCTGAGTCCCCAGGAGAGAAGGGTGGGATATCTTTTTCAGAATTACGCCCTTTTTCCGGCGATGACAGTGAAGGAAAACATCTGCTGCGGATTCCGGGGAAAAAAAACAGAAAGAGAAGAAAGAGTCCGGGATTTTATAAAAAGGTACCAGCTTGAGGGGCTGGGAAACCGTTATCCGTCCCAGCTTTCCGGAGGACAGCAGCAGAGAGTGGCTCTTGCCCGTATGATGATCGGAGAACCGGAGGCGATTCTTCTGGACGAACCCTTTTCAGCTCTGGACGGATATCTGAAAGACATTCTGCAGAAGGATATGCAGGAATTTCTTAAGGACTACAAAGGAGATATGCTGATGGTAACCCATAGCCGGGACGAGGCTTTCCGGTTCTGCCGGGAACTGATGCTCTTGAAGGAGGGAAAGACCCTGACTTTCGGGGAGACAAGAAAGATTTTTGAACAGCCGGGGCTTCTGGAAGCCTCCAGACTTACTGGCTGCAAAAACAATTCCAGGATCGAGAGACTGGGAGATTATGAGATATTTGCCCTGGACTGGGGCGTGGCGCTAAAGACGTCGCAGAAAGTGGAACCGGATATGACGCATGTGGCTATCCGGGGACACTGGATGCGCAGCGCGGAAGAAAAGGGAGAAAACTGTATCCCCTTTCAGGCGGCGGAATACGTGGAAACGACTTTTGAACACCAATATCTGGTTAAATGTCCGGGAGCAGGAGAAGGGGTGCTGTGGTGGATGCGCCCGAAAAGCGGATTTGGAGAAGCGCCGGACAAAAACCTTCCCTCCTATCTTTACCTGCCCCCTGAACATCTGATGCTTCTGAGATCATAGGAAATCAGCGCTGGTTTTTCGTATAGGTAACGTATCCGGCTACCAGCATGGCAAGTTTAAAGGTCAGAGCGTCTTCAAAGGTGCGAAGATCAAGACCGAATTTTTTCTGGATCTTTTCAAAACGGTAGACAAGAGTGTTTCTGTGGACATAAAGCTGCCTGGAAGTCTCAGACAGGTTCAGGTTGTTTTCAAAGAAGGTCCGGATGATAGTAAGCGTTTCGCTGTCAACAGAATCCAGCGTTTCATCTCCGAAGATCTCCTGGATGAACATTTCGCAGAGAGACACCGGAAGATGATAGATCAGCCGGCCGATGCCAAGTCTCCGGTAGCTGAACACATTGCGTTCTGCATAAAAGATCTTTCCGATTTCCATGGCGGTGCAGGCCTCTTTGTAAGCGTTGGAAAGCTGCTTCAGATCCTCCGCGATATTGCTGTAAGAAACCCAGGCCTGGGTCATTGCCTCGGTTCCAAGCATATCTACCAGCATAAGGGCAATGTTTTCCAGATCCTCCTCTGTTTCCGTAGAAGAAAGTTCCCGCACCACAATAATCCCGGAGTCATTGACAGAAGTAATAAAATCTTTTGTGCGGGCGGAGAAAATATTTTTTATAGTTGCCAGCGCGTGTTCGTCCTTTTCCTGGCGCGTTTCCACCAGGAATACAGCGCGGCTGGCCGAGGAACTGATATGTAGCTTTTTTGCCTGGTTGAAAGCGTCTACTTCCGTATAATTTCCCAGAAGAAGCTTTTGCATAAAAGTGTTTTTGTCGTTTTTTTCCGCATAGGCGGATAAAAGGCTTTCTATCTGATAGACGGCAAGCTCTCCGATAGTCGGGACGCTTTCTCCGGAACCCCAGACAATGAGAATATAGGCAGGATCGCCTTTTTCCTGTACTTTATAAAGACAGCAGTCCGAGTTTGCCATGCACAGGGCGGAACTGCCGAGAAAATCTTCCAGTCTGGAGGCTGCGGGAAGCTGTCTGGAGCAGGCGGAGCAGTAGACAGAGCCGTCTGTATTAAGAAGACAAAAGTCAAGCCCGCTGATCTTTGCCCAGTCATCCAGACATTTCTGGAGAGTTCGTTGTATTGACATAGTAATACCTCCTGTAAAAAAAGAAAACCCGGGGAAATTTCCCCGGGTCTTAAATTTTTCTTAGTTTGTGATAACCAGTTCTGTATCTTTATCAAAGAAATGAGCTTTTTCCATATCGAAATCAAAGCGGATAGCGTCACCGGTCTTTGCGTTTGTATGAGGTTCAACACGCGCGGTAACCTGTGTGCCGTTAACATCGAAATACAGGAATACTTCTGCGCCAAGAAGCTCGTAAACCTTAACGGTGGAACTCATAGCGCCGTTAGGAGTATCTGTTACATCTTCCGGACGGATACCAAGAACAACGGTCTTGCCGATATATCCGCCGTCTTTCAGCGCTTTTGCTTTTGATTCCGGAATAACAACTTCATCAGAACCAATCTGAGCAACCAGATTTCCGCCTTTTTCCTTGATCACTGCATCCAGGAAGTTCATCTGCGGAGATCCCATAAAGCCTGCTACAAACAGGTTGCCCGGTTTCTGGTACAGGTTCTGCGGAGTATCTACCTGCTGAACAACGCCGTCCTTCATAACAACGATTCTTGTACCAAGAGTCATAGCCTCTGTCTGGTCATGGGTTACATAGATGATAGTAGCGCCCAGTCTCTGATGGATCTTGGAGATCTCAATACGCATCTGAACACGGAGTTTTGCGTCCAGGTTGGAGAGCGGCTCGTCCATCAGGAATACCTTTGGATTACGTACGATAGCACGTCCCATAGCGACACGCTGTCTCTGACCACCGGAAAGAGCCTTCGGCTTACGGTCAAGTAACTTTTCCAGGTCAAGGATCCTTGCGGCTTCACGAACTGCTTTGTCGATCTCGTCTTTCGGAACCTTGCGGAGTTTCAGGCCGAACGCCATGTTATCATAAACTGTCATATGAGGATACAGAGCGTAGTTCTGGAATACCA